>Ga0209678_1000011_pt1 | contig 142307 bp, 127 predicted proteins | sample WorMetilvaeELBA1_FD_187404 | JGI IMG/M metagenome (GOLD analysis project Ga0209678, IMG submission 187404) | Marine gutless worms symbiont microbial communities from Max Planck institute for Marine Microbiology, Germany - Olavius ilvae ELBA.1... ...
ACCACCGAAGCGCTCAAAGTTTTTGGAAATTGCCGAATGACTGGTTTCAAAGGCATGGGCAATCGCATTAAGCGATTCACCCCGCTGCCAGCGATCCCACATCTCGGACTTTTCCGATGCCGTGTACTATCTTCGTTTTCTGCGTGACATTTACAACGCCTCATCTTTTCATCTAAAGATAAAGTGTTGCGTCGATCAGTTGAACTCACCCGGCAAACAGGCCATATTCGAAAAAGAATTCAGTCACGCTAATCTCCTGTGGTGTGAGTTTGTTTGCGCGCCAGGGCCTGGCGCAGCAGAAAGGCCGCCTCGAATCGGCGCCGATATCCAGAGATATGGTGCCATTTGGATTAATTTCCAGAACTTCGCTGAAATATCGATCGACACTGACCCGCTGCTGTCTCCCGCCGGCCCGTCGCAAAATCACGGTCTGCTCGCTGCCTCGGTTTATGCCTGAGCTCATTGTTCCCACCGACCGGCCTGTGCTAGCCTCAGCTGCCTGTCCGGGCAAAGGCGATAGCGCAGGAGAAATCTGATGGGACAAAACCGTGATCTCGTATTCGAGCAATGCCAGCCCGAGCAGGATCTGGCATTCAGCGAAGCCGAATTCGAACAGCGCCTGCAGCGCATTCGCGCGCGCATGGAAAGAGACGGCATCGACGTCCTCTGGCTGATGGCTCCCGAGAGCCTCTACTATGTCAGCGGCTACAAGTGCATCTGGTACCAGGCGCAGAGCCCGAAACAGTGGCCGGCCACCAGCGGTATCGCGATTCACCGCGACCACGATGACTTCATTCTGTTCGATACGCCGAGCGAGGCGATCATGTGCCGCTTCGTGACCTGCGCAAAAGACGTTCGCGTATTCCCGCTGGGTGAGCGTCGCGACGGCATTTCGTTTATCGTCGACGAACTGAAATCATCGGGCTGGCTGGATGCGGGCGTGCTCGGTATGGAGCTGCACAGTTATCGACCCAACCCGGTCATCAGCCAGCGCTTCCAGGATGCATTCGCCGCGAGCGGCATGAGCGTGCGCGACGGCAGCGACGTGCTGCGCGAGGTTCGCTGGGTGAAATCGGACGCCGAGATCGCCTGCATGGAAAAGGCCGCTCAAATTACCGACATCGGTTTCGAGGCGGCGAAGAACGCGATCCGGGCCGGCGTCACCGAGCTCGATGTCTATGCGGAAATGAACTACGCAATGGCGCGAGCGGGCGGCGAACATCCGGGCATCACCCTGCCGGTCAACTCGGGACTGAAAGCCAACTGTGGCCACGCGCTCGCCAGCCGCAGGAAAATCCAGGCGGGGGAACAGGTCAATATCGACATCAGCGGTGTTTATGAGCGCTATCACGCCAACGGCGGGCGCGCGTTTTACGTCGGTCAGCCGCCAAAGGACGTGCTCGATTATCACCGCCTGTCGTCAGGCGTTTTCGACGTGATCGACGGCATCCTGCGCCCCGGCCTGCCGGTGGCAGAGCTTATCAGCAAGACGCGGGCCTATTACGAGGAGATCGGTATCTGGTCGGATGCGGGCTGGGTCGGCGGTTACGAACTGGGACTCGCGTTTCCACCCGACTGGGTCGGCAACTACGTTTACGAGATGACCGATACCCAGACCGACAAGGTGCTGGAAGCCAACACCGTGGTCAATTTCGAAAGCCAGTTTTTCGCGCCGCGCATGTCGGGCATCACCTACTACGTCGATACGCTGATGTTCAAGGCCGACTGCGCCCTGCGGCCCCTGCAATTCAGGCCTGAACTGGTGATAGTCGACGCCTGAGCGTATCGTTCCCCAGCTCGCGCAGCGCATCGTTAGGCGGGCATTTCGAACGGAGTCTCCTGCAGGAAGCGCTCGATCACGTTCGCCGAAATTCGCGCGACGTTGTTGTCGTAACCGTTATGCGGCAGGCTGGCGCCCCAGGCGATCGAACCAACGGAGAATACCGCACCGCCGCCGGGCGTCTCGAAGAAAGTCATGTCCGCGCGCACCAACGGGCTTTGCACTCCGTCCATCGCCACGTGATGAAAGCCGATTTCGTCAGGCACGATCAGCGTGTTCTCGGAGTGGCCCTCCGAGCTGGCGACGACCAGCGCATGCACGGGTGTACCGAGCATCGGATCCACGGCGTCTATTTCCGAGCCGCTGGCGCCATCGCCGAGATAACCGAAGTCACCGATGATCTCGTCTTTGCCAATGCCCTCGAAGATGAAATCCGCCCGCGGATCGAAACTGCTTTCGCTGCGTCGGTAGTAACCGGACACATCGAAACCGACAGCGACAGTGCCAACACCCACCAGGGCCTGGGGAGGAACGCCCAGACGCCGCCACAGGCCTCCGTACTCGCCGGTGAATTCGAGGTAGTATTCTCCCGGCTCTTCGTCACGATAGCGGATGCCGTCCTCGGCGCGGCGCAGCTCGAGCATGCCTGGAAATTCATCTGACATTGCACAGCGCCAGATGAACCCATTGCCGACCAGGTAGATCAGGCGCCCCGCGCCCGCGAGATAGCTTTGCAGACCATCCAGCATCGGAGTGGTGTAGTACTCCGGGTGGGTTCCGGTCAACACGGCACGGTAATGCTCGAGCAGTTCGGCGCCCTCTCGATGCAGGTCTTCGTCGGTGATGACGTCATATTCAATACCCTGGTTTTCCAGCCAGCCGAGAATGTGCGTATCCGCGTTGAAGCTCCAGCATGGCGTAGTGGGCGCCATGTTAAGGATCGGGCGCAGACGTGACGCGTAGCGCACGCCGCTGCCATCGGCATGATTGTCGTAGGTGGACAGACCGAATTCGGGGTGCTCCTGCAAAAACACGTCGCTTTTCTCGAGCGTGGTCCATAACGACTCGGTCACTTCGGCGTAGCGTTCGTGAAACAGCCAGTGATAGTTCGAATAGGCCAGGTAGGTGGCCGTCGAAGCGAGGAATGCAAGCTTCGACGTGGTTTTGCCACGGGGCGGCCGCACGAAGAAGGTGAGATACCATTCGTCGTCGTCGACTCGCAACCGCGCCGCATAAACACCGCTTTTCAGGTCTGCCGGCACCACGTACTCGAAATCGGTTTCCCAGCCGGCATCGTACAAATCGTCATCGTGGAAATGCATGGCGCCGTATTCCGCCGGAGCATGCCGCCAGTTCTGCTCCTCGCCACTCCAGTTGAAACCCTTGCAGCCCCGGGACGGGAGGTTGATCGTGCGGCCATGCAGCGCGTTGGGACCGATATCGCTGACCGTATCGGTGCCCGTATCGCGCGCGAAGTCCCAGGCAGCGACGAGGCTACGAGTTTGCTCGCGCGGATTCTCATGCGAGGCCACCGCGGCGATGTCGGCACCGGTCAACACTTCAGAAAGCAGGCGCGGACGGTCGATTTTTCCATTGAAATGACAGGCAGACCCGGGCTTCCCGTTGGCTAGCGCGGCCGGCAGCGCGGCAAACATGAAGTCCGTTGCGGCAGGGGCAAAACCCCGGGCAGCGGCGCTCGCGGTCGCCGGGCGCAAACAATCGAGAGGGCCGGCCCCCGGCTGCTGGCTGACGTTGATGACTCCTGTCGATGCATCGTAGCTGCCCGCAACCAGGTACCAGCGCCGCTCCACCAGCGCTTCGCCGGTACCGACTTCAGCGACATTGCCGCTCCCGTCGCCGACTCTTAGGGCAAGCGCGCCCTGAGCGTCGAGCATCAAGACAAAGCCACTGCCTGGATCACCTTGCCATTGCGCCATCAGCGCCTGCTCTCCCTTCATCGGGGTGGTGGGGTAAATCCAGGCCAGGACGGTGAAACTTTCGATAGCGTCGAGGGCGCTCGCCTGCGATACGACCGCGTAAGACCCGGCATCGATGGGCAGCAATCGACCCGAATACTCGCCGCTGAAAGGCGCATCGATTTCGTCGAGCCGGAAGATGCCATGCTCCGGGTTATTGTCGCCACAGATCACCCGCACCAGGTCGGCACGATAGTGCTCGGCGCCATAAGTGCTGACCTTGAAGCCGACCTTTTCGCCTGGTGAGGCGCTCCAGGTGTCGGTGTAGCCGAGTATTTTTTTCATACCGTCGATTCCTATGCCAACGATTACCGGGGTTATACCAACTCCTGCCCGGTCACCGTTTTCCAGCGCCGCTTGAACACTTCCCAGACCGCTTCGTTGTAGTCGGTAAAAACCTGCTCTTCGAATCGTTCGATCCGACCTCCGCGAACAGACGGAACCCGTGCCAGCATCCAGCGGCGGCCGCGTTCAACGCACACCAGCACGTGCCGCTGCGCTATCGGCATTAATCTCAGGCGATTGACCACCCTTGCGAGTTCACGGCTATATGGGCCGTCCGGGTTATCACGGAACTCATATGCCAGATCGGTTCTCAATGGATCGATTTCATACATGACAAGCTTCTCGTCCAGTCTTTAGTTTAGTTCCGCCATCTACGCGAATATTCTCTCAAACACCGATCGACACTGTCCCCGTTTATTCTGCCTGGTTAGCGGATTTGTCGACCGGGCGGCCCTCGTCGATCCAGGCCGTGATGCCGTCGCGGACGTTGATCACGTTCCTGTAACCGCCCTTCTTGACCAGCCAGTTGGACAGGGCTGCGGTGCGGTTGCCGGTACGGCAGATTACGGCAAACTCCTCGTCAGGTTGAACCGTCTTCTCGAGCATATCGACGAAAGATTTAAGAAACTGACCCCCGGCATTGAAGGCGGTCGACTTGACACTGCCCTCGACAACGCCGGTTTGTTGCCACTCTTCCGGGCGTCGAATATCGATCAACTTGATACCCTGTTCCAGCCTGGACTCCAGTTTAGAACTGCCGATACTCTCGAACGCCGGCGGCTCGACCGCGACCAGTTCAACATTGAACGTCAACCGGGCATTCGGAGGGATAACTCCGCCTGCACCCCGACTGCCGTAGGCCAGCTCGGGCGGGATTTCCAGCACCCGCTTACCCCCGGCCTTCATGCCCTCGATACCCATATCCCAGCCTGGAATCACCTGGCCAGTGCCCAGGGTAAAACGAATTGGCTCTCCCCGCTCGATACTGGAATCGAAAACCTCGCCCCCGTCCAGCCTGCCGGTATAGTGGACGTCGACCACCGAATAAGGCAGCGCCTCGAGGCCCTGGCCAACCTCGATTTCTTCAATTTCCAGGTGTGCTTCGCTGCCGTGGGTGGCATAAAGCACGGGCGCAAATGAAAACAGGCCGAGACAAATAAGAATATTTTTCGCGAATAAACGCATGCAGGACTCCGGTAAAGATTGTTAAACGAGCTATGCTCGACAGCAGAGCGAAACTTACCCCGAACCGGCCGGCATATGCAAATATCCGGCGATAAAAAAGCGTTCCACGAGGCCTCAGCCTGATGGGGAAGACCACACGGTTCCCATGGTTGATCCACTTCCAACTGCCCTTACATACTGTTATTCGAAGAAACAGTCAGGAGAATTAGAGTATGTTCAATCCCATTACGATCCCGTTCGGCGGGGTCATGCTTCACAACGTCGTCAAGCTGAAACCCGGTGTCTCGACGGATGACGTCGAAATGGCCATTGGTGAAATGTGCAACGTCGTGAAGAACACCTACGGTGACGACGATGGCGGCTTTATTGGCGGACAGGTATTCAAATATACCGGTTTCGTCTCTGCGGAGGGTTCTTTCGACCCCGAGCGCAAGGACGAAGACCATATTGTCATCGTCACCTACTGGAATTCATTCGAACAGCACGAAAAATCTCACGCGGACAAGGTCTTCAAGGAAAGATTCAGCCAGCTTGCCGAATATTGTTCCGAGACCTACGAGCTCGGCTACGAAATGCTTTGGCAGGGCACGCCGGAAGAAGAAGAGCTGCGGCAATCGGCCTGATTGAACTCACCTGGCGAGCCCGCTCTTCGCGGGCACTCGCCGCGTGGTTCGCTAGCTCTGCAGAAAAAACCCGTGCCGCAGGGCGGATAACTGAAGAAGAGCGCATGCCTCGATTGGCGACCATCGTCGCCAACGAGAGACGCTCTGCTCTTGAATCGGAAATCAATCGACACTGACCCCTTTGATCCGTTAAGGATGCGGGTTCTATCGACCAGGTTTAAAAAAATTGTCCGGTCATGGCTGTCGGCATTGTCCACGCCATTGCAACTACTACGCCGATTCCTGGAGCAACGAATCAGGCAACGACAGCTTTGCGACCCGCTTGGTCAGTGAATAAATGCGCTTCATACTGTCGATCAATTCGTTCTCCAGATGGGTGACGTCGATATTGTCGGCACCCTCTATTTTCAGCCTTTTTGCCTGCAACTGCAGCACCTCCAAAACGAGCCGGTTGATATCGTCTTTCATGTGCAAAATGTTCTGTGCCGCGACCTCGTCATTCTCGACCGCGACCGCCTGAAGTGCCCCGAGAGCCTGCCTGACCTGCACGTACAGGTTCTCCAGTACCTCGCGCTCGGCTTCGGTCTCCTGGATCCCGAGTCTTATCGCCTGCTGGCCGACATTCACCATGTTGGTTTCGATTACATCGCCAATCCGTTCCAGGTCCTCGTTGGCCGCCAGGTAGCGCAATAAATCGTCGTTTTCCTGCTCGGTCAGGTTTTGCACCGTCAACTTGCGCAGGTAATCCGTAATCTCAGCGTGCAGGATATCCGCCTGGTCATCCATCTTCGAAATTTCCTCGAATTTTTGACTGTCCCTTTTTTCAAACGCCTCGCCGATTTCCTCCAGCATGGAGTTGACAATTGACGCCAGGTGTCCGAGCTCCAGACGCACCATGTCGAGCGCCAGCGAAGGTGTTTCGACTAGATTGTCGTCCAGGTATTTCGGCTTGATGATCGCCCTTTCCACTTCTATCTTTTCCGGCACCAGGCGCTCAACTATGCGTGCAAACTGCGTGGTGAAACCGATAAATATAAGCGTGTTGGCAATGTTGAAGATGGTATGCGCATTGGCGATTTGACGCGGCACTTCGGCTGCGAGCCTCTCCGTGCCAGACAGATTCTTCGCCACAGGAGATACCTCCGCCACCAGGCTGGCCAGTTGCGGAATGAACAAAATCCACAGCGCGACGCCGGCGATGTCAAAAAAAGGACGTGCACCATCGACGCACGTTTGGCCTCTGTGGGTTTGCCGAGCGATGCCAGAATCGCGGTGATGCAGGTACCCACGTTGGCACCGAAGGCAAGCGCAATCCCGGCCGGCAGGGTGACGAAACCCTGGCTCGCCATGACGATGACGATTCCCGTGGTAGCCGACGAGGATTGCACCAGCGCCGTGAACACCGCGGCGACGAGGATACCGAAGAATGGGTTTTCCATACTCGCCATCAGGTTGATAAAGGGTTCGTAACTCCTGAGCGGTGACATACCCTCACTCGTAACTCCCATGCCGAAAAAAATCAGACCGAGACCCATCAGCATATTGCCGTATTGCCGCACATTCTCTTTTTTCGACAGAAAAATCATGCCGAAGCCGATCGCGATCATCAGTAGCGCCGCTTTTTCGACCTTGAAGGCGACGATTTGCGCGGTGATCGTGGTACCGACATTAGCCCCCATGATGACGCCGATGGACTGCGACATTGTCATCAGGCCGGCGGAGACGAACCCGACTACCAGAACCGTCGTCACGGACGAACTCTGGATTACCGAGGTCACGAAGGCTCCGCTGATCGCGGCTGAAAACCGGTTCTTGGTCAGTTTTGACAACAGCGTCTTCATCTGGTCGCCGGCGGCGGCCTTGAGGGCGTCCGACATCTGTTCCATGCCGAACAGAAACAGCGCAAGCCCGCCGAACAATTCCATCGCCATCTTGAGCCAGTTCAGCTGCCCGGGATTTTCGCTCGCCGCCCAGACCACGAACGGAAACAGGCAAAGGATCACAAGCCCGGTGCGGGCAATCAACGAATGTCTATTACGGTGTAAATTCAGGGACATGGGATTTCTCTAGTTATTCTTTGCCAGCAACTCTGCTATTCGATCGTAATCGATTCCGGGTATCTTCCGGGATATCTCAGCGAATGTTCGATGCAGGCGTTTCAAGATACCGGATAGGTTATGCCTGAGCCAGTAAATATTGTAGCCAGTCTCGCGTCGACGCCGTAGTTATTGGTCTCTATATCATATAAACCGCCCGTTAGAATATCGCTAAAGTGCAATATCCAGAGTTCATAACCTACCGGGGACGAACCATTCATTATAATGGCCTCGAAAACTGCAATGTCAATTGTAAGATCTGACCCTTTACCCGGAGTTAGCTTTTATTTCCAGCATTGACAGATTCGAAATCTGTGGCATGCTCCGTTCTATCTGAAACAACGTAAAGGAGGTGATCTAGTGTCTACAGAGATATTGGAGAAAGGTGTCAAAACATTCGGAAATACCGAAGTTTAAAACAAGGCTGAAAGACCTTCAGGCTTTTGGCCAGGCCCGGTTCGACCGGCGCCGTTGACAGTCTTTCTCCTAAGTAACTCGAAGGGCCACCGCAACCGGTGGCCCTTTTTCATTTCCATTCCACATGCGCTCTGGAACTCCCGGGCACCGGCTATCAGCAAACCGGAATCAGTCCACACCTACCCCTTGATTCTCCTGGCAGAGAGTAGTATTCGGCCAATAGTGAACTCTTGCGCTTTCCCGCGTCTTCCAGGCTCACGTTTTGTGTAGTGCAGGAAAAACAGGGCTTCTAACGGCCACGGGCGGTTGGCTCGATCAACAGCAGCACGAACTGTAGGCTGAAGCCCTGTGCCCAAATGCCTCGAACTGTGCTAAGTTTAATTTGTCCGATTGTTTAACATAAAAGAAATTTATCCGGCTCGCATCCTCGAATATGGCTCGAAATCGAAAACTAATCCATTGCCTGTTGATACTGTGTATCGGATTAACACCGGTTTTTGATCTGGGCGCGAGCGAGATACAGCACGCGGACCACGGCTCCTCCAACTGCTTCGATTGCGACCCGATGGAAAGGGCAATTGATCTTACTTGCGAGAGTGAAAGCTGCCAGCCGACCGCACATGTCTGTAACGCGAGTTTCAGCGTCGGGATCGTCCCGCAAAATATCGCGAGTATTCGCGAGCGAACATATCGATTAATCAATAATCCTCCGGGCGATACCCGGTTCAGTTCGCATCAGGCTGAATCGATATATCGTCCCCCCATTTCCTGAGAAAAATCTCGTAACGCAAACAACTGCGTGTGTCTCCACTTTTTTTCAGGAAAACTTATGAAATCTCAAATCTTGCGCTTAGCCGCATTTCTCGTTCTTGTACCGGTTTCTGCTATTCCAGCGATATCGGCGGAGAATGTCGAAATCCCTTTCCACATGGCCAAGGGGCAACTACTCTATGAAAAATACTGCAGCTCATGTCACGGACTGCAACTAAGCGGTTCGGACAAGGGACCGCCGTTAGTTCATCCGTTTTATAAACCCTCGCACCATAGTGACAAGTCATTCTATCGCGCCGCATTGAAGGGTGTTAAACAGCATCACTGGAATTTTGGCGACATGCCACCGGTGGTCGGAATGACGCCGGGAAAAATGGACCGGATTGTGCCCTATCTGCGCTATTACCAACGCCAGAAAAAACTCTACTAGAGGGACCAGTCATGGAAACACTAAGATTTTTCATTGCGGCATTGGTCCTGGCCACCGGTCAGGTAACTGCTTCCGCAACCGAACGCTGGTACAGCGACGAGCAAGTTAACCAGGGTGAGCCGCTGTTCCAACAGAATTGCGCTGCATGTCATGGTCAGAATGCCGAGGCAACACCCAACTGGAAACAAACCGACGCCAACGGCAATTATCCACCGCCACCATTAAATGGCACAGCACATACCTGGCATCATGACCTGGAACTGCTGCGACGCACGATTCGTGAAGGTGGCGCCAAATTCGGCGGGCAGATGCCCGGTTTCGAGGGGAGTTTGAGCGCAGCGGAAATCGACGGCATCATCGCCTTTTTTCAGTCGAAGTGGCCCGACGAAATCTATCAGCGCTGGGCCGGTCGTTTCGAATCTTCAGAGCTGCCTTCGCTGAACGATATCGTCGTCGCGACGAATAAAGCTATTACCAGACTTTTGCGTCAACGAATCGGTAACACGAAGATCGACGACGTTGCGAAAACCTCCGTCGAGGGCGTTTGGCAGGTGCAGATCGGCAATCGTTACGTTTATCTGCTGGACGGCGGAAGGTACGCGTTAATGGGCGACCTGGTTGATCTCGAGGACGGTCGTAATTTAACCGAGCAGTCTCGCCGGGTGACGGCGGTTGAAACCCTGTCCGAGTTCGACGATACCGATCTGGTGGTATTCCCCGCCCGGGGTCAAACCAGAGCGATGCTGAATGTCTTTACCGATACCTCCTGTCCCTATTGCCAGAAACTGCACGGTGAAATCGACAAACTGCAGGAGGCCGGTATCACGGTCCGCTATTTCCCCTATGCCCGCGGCGGTAGCCAGGGTCCCGGTTATCAGCACCTCAGGTCGATCTGGTGCGCCGAAAATCGAACCCAGGCCATGACCGACGCCAAGAACCAACGTTTCGATGATCTGCCTCCAGGTGATTGCGAGGCCGCGGCGATGGTTGATCGTGGTTATCTTGCCGGTAACATGATGGGCATCAGTGGCACCCCGGCATTAATCAAAAGCAACGGCGAAAAAATAGAGGGCTACCGACCATACCAGGAATTGATCCCGCTGCTTATCCAACAACAATAATTCAACCCGAGTGAAGACAATGAAATTACTATTCGTACCCGTTTTTATTACTGGATTGCTTGTATTTGCGGAGGTTTCGTCAGCACATGGAACCGAGAGTCACACCGAAGAAAGCCAGGCGATCGAACAGCCAACTGATACGGTCCCGGCTGCCACTATCTCTTCGGAAAATCAGCCAGAAGAGGCGGCACAGTTCCCGGTGGATGATAACTCCAATGAAGCGCAAGAACCCGCAACCCGGACTGATAAAGCAGAATCCCCTGCCGAAAAAGCGGTGATGGCCGCAAAACCCGATTCCGCGTCCAGACTAGCTAAGGCAATCGACGACTTCGAGCTCGAGAGTTTTCCGACCCTCCATCCCATGGTCGTGCACGTGCCTGTGATCATGATCCCTGTCGCGTTCCTTTTCGGGCTGATCAGTATTTTTTTCACAAACCGGTATCTGGTGGCACTTGCCGTGACTTTTGCTTCTGCAGGCGTGCTAGGGGGTTTTATTGCGGCATTCCCGATGCACCCGCATACCCGGGGGCTGCCCGAGGCAGCAATCAGGACCCTGCAACAACACGATTTTTTTGCTTACAGTACGCTCGGCATAACGGCAATTTCGGTTGTGATTGGCGCATTCGCTTTGTTTAAGCCAGGCTTTTTAAGCAAAGGACTACTTGCGCTAACATTGTTACTCGCGAGTCTAAGCGTGTCCGTGACCGCACATTACGGCGGCACATTGACCTATGTTCATGGCGTTGGCGTCAACGGCAATTATCTCGATGCACACTAGTGGAAAACGATCCTGCGGCTGCACGTCATGAATGAAAATACTGCTCGATAACGTGGTCAACATCAAATTGCCGTATTCCATGTCAGCAGGTAAGCTTCCGTACACGCAAGAAAAAATATATCCCATTCGCGGTATTTTTATTTGTTGTTTTTCGAAATACCCTTGATCTGGTAGATGGCTGAAGTCACCACAAAATTAGCATGAACGAGGTATCGGGGATTTTATATTATGTTTTCTAGACTTCGAATTATCGTGTTTATCGCGATCTCTATCGCGGTTAACCAGGTAGCTGCCCAATCGACTGATGGGGATAATTCCTGGTGGTGGGATGATGGTTGGTGGAATGACGGCCTGATCGAGGCACCCGAAAATTATGCCATCGAATCGTCATGGAGCAGTTACATGAGCGATGGCGTAGAGGTTCCAACCCTTGTAGTACGGCCAGCGACCGGGGAGAAATATCCTGCCGTTTTGTTTGTTCATGGAAGACGTGGGCTGGGTGATCTGATTCAACGTCATGTTCGGCGCCTGGCGGCACGCGGATTCGTGGTGCTGGCGCCGGATATCTACGGGGCGCATTTTCTGGGCACTCACCCGATAGAGCACGATTATGCCCTGGAAAAGGACATCGACGCGGCGGTCGACGTGCTCCTCGATCGCGGTGACATCAGCACGGACAAGGCCTGCCTTTATTCCCACACCCGCGGGGGTTATTACACCCTCAAGGTAGCAACCACGTTCAAACGTCAGGATAACCACATAGCCTGCTATGTTTCGTATTATCCTCACTTACAGGATCCGAATGCACCCGAGCCGCAGCAGGTCTATGGCTATGCGCCGGAAATCGAGCAATTGACCCTGCCAACGCTGGTTTTTATCGGTGACGAAGAACAGTATCAGCGTCGCCGCGTGATCGAGACCAGCATCAAGATTATGCAGGACAAGGGCAGGAATGCGCGGCTGATAACATATCCCGGTGTTGGTCGAGGCTTCGATTTTCGCACCGAAAGCGTGCGGACTTTTGCCGACGATCTGGCATCGAAAGATTCGATTCAACGCGCGGCAAAATTTATGCGCGAACACTTGACAGTTCCTGCCACAGAAGTGACTTCTGGCGAGGCGTTCACCGGTGAGGCACGCTACAACAACGATAACGCGCCGCAATCGATGTTATTCGAGCTGCCCAGGGAGGTAGTACCCGGGGTATGGTCAGCGATCGGAGCGACTGCACCCAGGACTTATTCGAATTCCGGGCACAATAATAACCTGTCGTTCGTCATTACAGACGAGGGTGTGCTGGTGGTGAACGCCGGTGATAATTACCTCCTGGCACAAGCCCTGCACGAGGAAATTAAGAAAGTCACCGACCAGCCGGTGCGCTACGTGGTCCTGGAGAATGGCCAGGGGCATGCGATGCTGGGCTCGAGCTACTGGCAGGAGCAAGGTGTCCCCGTGATCGCGCATATCGACGCGTTGCACGAGATCGAGGAGCAATCGTTTTCGCTGCTGGAGACGATGCAGTCGCGGGCCAGGGAAAAGGCGGAAGGAACGAAGGTGGCAATGCCTGACGAGACTTTCGAGGATAAAAAGATTATCCAGCTGGGTGATCAACAAATCGAATTGCTTAACCTGGGCCCGGCTCACAGCCCTGGCGATATTATCGTATGGCTGCCCGAGGAACGCCTGGTGATCTCGGGCGACATGGCTTTTCACCAACGCATGTTACCCCTGTTCGAACATACCGATTCGGGAGCCTGGATCGAAACCTGGGACAAGTTTGAGGCGCTGGGTGCCGAGGTCGTGATACCGGGTCATGGTGAACCGACCGACATGGCAACGGTAAGAAAATATACCCGCGATTACCTCGTTTACCTGCGAGAACAAATGGGTGAATTGATCGAAAACGGGGGCACGCTGGATGACGCATACCAGATTGACCAGTCTCCCTACATGCATCTGCCAACCGCCGAGTTCCTGGCCAACCGCAATGCCGGCCAGGTGTTCCAGAGCATGGAGTTCGACTTTTAAAAACATGTTCGTGAATCGTTACTTAAAAAAAGTGATGATCCCGGAAACATTTTAAGCATCAAAATCAATGCCCCGTGCGGCCTATCCGCATCCGGCAATAATAGTGTCGGTGCGAGACCACACGACATCGGACCCACTGATTACAGGCCTGTTGCTGACGAAATATTCAAGCGAGCGAGATGGCCGCGTATTGCTGCTGACTCATCCAGTTTGAGCGCATGTTTTCTCAATAGCAGACTTTGAAAATCCCTGGCAGGAGGCAATCTTCGGCCATTAACGGAACCCTGGCAACAAGGCAGGCAACCTGGAATAGCAACTATTAAAACTGAAGTGTCCGAGCAACTTCTACTATCCGCCACCGCAGCCTTTATGCGACTTTTCCGCGACCTCGACCTCGGTTTCAGCGTCGTCTACTGAGGCAAAATCCCTGGCGATTGAAAGCAGGTTTTGGATAACCAGAACTTTTCCCCCAATCTCGATAGATTGTTGCAGATCAACGTAACCTTCTTCGAAGGGAATACGCCCCCTTTTTTCAAGTAAATAGGTTCCGTTGGTTGAATCGAGGTCACGTAGGTAAACGCCGCCATTGATGATAGTGATTTCGGCATGTTGTTTACTGGCAGTAGCAGAATCGATGAAAATATGTCCTTCCCTGCCCAATATAAAAATCCGACCTTCCATGAGTGCCAGGTTTATGCTTGGCTTTTTACTCATCTCAATTTGTCCGCAGCTTTGCTTTGGTCAGAAGGTTTCCTGGTGGTTCAAACATGGGATCATCGTGCGACCTTTGCCTAGTCAATGACAACAAGATTAGATCAAGACACATCGATTATCAGGCTAATGTGAATTATTAACGTTAAACAAAAAACCCAGCATATTCGAAATTGCTAAATCTTCGCTTTATTCAAAGCCGACGCTTAAATCCTCTAGACGAAACGTAACTTTCGGCCAGGACCGGACGCCCAGTAATAAAGTGATAACATATTCTCATGCAAAGAGCCTTTTAATCTTAATTTAGACGTCTTGAACATCAACACTGGAGGACTGTCACGATGAATAATCATGAGCCCAAGGTTCAGAATGTCAGGCCAGACCGCGAAGTTATGACACGGCAGCGTCTGCCCTATTTTATTGGCATCTCAGGACAGACTGTCCATGCTAGGGGATTGTCCATGCACCTGGTTGTTATCCCGCCAGAGGGTCGGGCTGAACCGCATATCCACGTCGGCTATGAAACCGGTATCTACGTATTGGAGGGAACCGTATGTACGCGTTGGGGGCCAGCGCTCGAGCATGAAGTGGTTAGCCATGCAGGCGACTTCCTTTTCGTCCCTCCAGATGTTCCTCACGAAGCAATTAATCTCAGTGCAACCGAACCGGCGCGCGCCGTTGTCGCTCGAAATGATCCAGCCGAACAAGACAAAGTTCTACCGTTCACTATACCGATGCAAAACCATTAGGCCGATCTCGGCTGCTGAAATATAAGATTTGTGGGTCAGTTTTCTCAATAGCAGACGTCGATAAGGCTGGGTCAGGCTGCAGAAACCGGCCAACAACAGACTCTGGTGGACTTTCACGAGCAAGAGATAAACTCAGGAATTTTGGAATTGTTCGGCAAGAAATGGTGCTGCTAAATTTTAAACTAAAAGCCCTGACATTAGAGACCCCAGCCACAATTGTGCAATCAAAGCAATCAGTCCCAAAACTGCCGGGGGTTCAGTAGCAGACGAGCGTGGTTCTTCTTCATTGTTAGCATATGATTGATGCTTGATATCCCTGATTTCAATACTTTCAATTTCTGCAAAACTGACATCAACGCTAGATTCGTAAAAGGTCTGAGCTCCTAAAGAATTGTCTTGTTCATAATATACTGTCCCTCTTCCAGGACGTTTCGCCAGAGGTCTGCCTGTTATTGTTCGTCTCTCCCAATTGTTTTCAGTAACTATCATTTGTAAAGCTCGGTCATCTTTCGTATTAACCAAGATATGATCCCCCTTATAAACATATAGATGAGAGTTTTCCTTATAAACATATTGATAAGGGTCTACGTTTGTTGGTTCTTTAGTGGTTGTCGGTATGTTCGTAGAGGCACAACCTGATGCTGTCATAAGCATGACAAAGCAGATGGAGCATATAAGACGAGATGGGGAATAGTTGCCAGATATTCTAGTTTTCATGTTTTCAGCCCTTTGTAATCTAGAGCCAAAAATAATCCAATAGTTTTAATTTGCAACTAATACTTGGAAAGCACTATCTCCGTTAACTGTAAGGCCTGTATATCGATACTTTAATAGTAATAAGATCAAATATAAATAATTTAGTAAGGAAATACGACCTTTTCTGAATGATGCCCATATAAATCTGAACTTTGCACCCAACCAGGTATAGCTAACGTGACCAGGCGTCTCGAATGGGTCGCCTATCGCCGCTGACTCATCAAGATTGGGGGCAACTTTCCTGGAAGCTTACGCTTGTCGAGTCCTGGTAGGGGGCAATCTCCGCCCAAAAACTGTCCGCTGGTTTTCAGGGATTTAGTTAGCGACGCTTAACGTCACGGTTGTTGACCCGCGTCAATTCGCAAAATTCACAAAACTTTATATTCCCATCCGAAACTAATAAAATCGCGCACAGGGCTCAGAGCGGGAATTATCAGCTTCTAATCGGTATGGGTGTTTGTCTGATCGCAATCGCCTGTTGCAATATTAATTTTTACCAAAAACAAAAAGGGATTCGTCGTGGACCGGGAGTATCTAGTCAATAACAGCAGGTTATTGAATAACCTCAATACCTATATCAACGAAGATCACCTGCTGAGTTCGATAGAGCGATTAAGTAATGAAGCAAATAAAATCGAATCGGTTAGTGGGCGTTCACTGCGCACCATTAAAATTCGAAAAGAAATTGCAGGCCTGGAAGATCGATTAGCTTATAGCAAGAATCAGTCTAGTCTTCGCACAAAGCAATTTCACAAGATCAAAGCCGAAGATTAAATTATATAAATCTCTGTTTCCCGTTAGCGGACGCTCAGTTCTGCACTAAGAGCTTTGTATTTCGGCCAACTGCAGACACTCGAATGGGCTTCCTAAACTTGTCAGCTACAGCCATTCCTCCAGAAACTCGCGAGACATCCGGAAGGCTTCGGCGGCGGCCTTTTGGTTATATCGGACGATATACCCGGTATCGATAGTGTCGAGTCCAACAATATCAAACGCGTGGTAGGCGCCAGGAAATACTTTCATGCTGATTTCATGCTGAGGCTGTAGTTTGTCCAGATACTGCTCGCATGGCACCGCAGGGGTCCACTGGTCCAATTCTCCAGTCAAAATCAAGCTCGGAGTGTTGATTGGTTCGGGTACACTGCATAGCGGATAGAATGCTATCGCGGCCTGAAACGGTTTCATCGCCAGACCCTCGGAAGTTGACCGTTTGATAACCTCCAGGACCGACATGCCGCCATGTGACATTCCCATCACAGCGATGCGGGCGGAGTCAACGAATGGACGAGTCGACAAATATTGCTTCGCACCGTAGGCATCCAGTGCCCGGGCCCACGGTCTGACATACCCCTGGCTACCATCGCTGATGTTGCTCTTACCGCGGGCTGTGAATGAATCCACGCTCAGGACAACGTAGCCCCAGCCGACGAGCCTGTCAGACCACATCTCTTCGGACTTCGAAATGCCGAAACTTGAATGAAGGAGAACAATTGCGGGCCGGGGCTCTTCACCCGCAGGTCTTGCGAGATACCCGGTTAGCGAAACGCCGGGTTCCGTTTTAACTTCCACCGGTATCCCCAGTTTCTTAGCCTGCTTGACCTTGAATGGGCTAGGGGTATAGGTAAAGGAAACACTCTCGAACTCAACCACTTCCGCGCCCGCGAAAATGGGGGCGGCGCTCGATGCAGTCCTGGTTGACACAATCATAGCTACCAGGCTTGCGGTAATGGCGAAGCCCAACCAATCAAACTTGATCGTCATCTTTTCGACTCCTGTTGCAACGCAATCGTCCCGGCCGTTTACCGTTCCATCGTCTGTGCAAGCGCACTAGATTAAAATGTAAGCATCCAATATTTTGATTTCAGCGGACAGTACACCTGTTTAGAAAATTTGGCTAACGCCCGGTAATTTTCAGTACCAGCTTAGCGTGGCAAATGACAACCAGATGGGCGTCCATTTGGAGTGATTTTTGCCGCCCAGCATGGTTTTCCCAGCGTCCGCTTCGGTAAGGTTGCGATCAACTTGAATCGTAATTGCAGGGAAGTCCAATCCCAGAGCAAAGATTTGCCTGCTCTTGAATCGTATAGAGGGCAGAAGACCCATCGTCGCCAGCCAGTAATCAGCAAACCGTGGGCTATCCCGGAAAATCCCACGACCGATAGAGCTGGCGGTGGTATTAAATCTTGTCAAACCGTCGGCAAGCCGATACTGTCGGCTCTATTCGGTCCGTGCGATTCGACATGTCTATTATCGATACCCCTAAACAGTTGCCGTCGGTCGATCGTCTGTTGAACGATGCGGCTGTAGAATCGATGGTGCGCGATTATGGCGCTACCCTCGTCACCCGCTGTGCACGTGATGTCCTGGAGTCGGCACGGCGCCTTGTACTGGCCGGTCAGCCATTCGAGTCCAGCGATCTTGTCAACAATCTGGGTCAGGAGGTCGCCAAAGCAGTTCGTCCGTCGTTGCGGCGGGTCATCAACCTGACCGGAACGGTGTTGCACACCAACCTCGGACGTGCCGTGTTACCCGCTGCCGCAATTGATGCCATGATCGAAGTCGCCCGGGGCGCCAGTAATCTCGAGTTCGATGTGGTTGCGGGCAAGCGCGGCGATCGTCACCAGCATACCGAGTCCCTGTTATGCCAGTTGATGGGGGCGGAGCGGGCACTGGTGGTCAACAACAATGCCGCGGCCGTCATGCTGACCCTCAACAGTCTCGCATTGCGCAAGGAAGTGCCGGTTTCGAGGGGTGAGTTGATTGAGATCGGAGGTGCTTTCCGCATGCCCGACATCATGGCGCGAGCGGGTTGCAAGCTGGTGGAAGTCGGCACGACCAATCGGACGCATGCCGCCGATTTCGAAACGTCGGTGAGTCCAAAGACCGCTTTGCTGATGAAGGTCCATACCAGCAACTACGAGATCCAGGGGTTCACCAGCGGTGTCACTGAAGCAGACCTCGCCAGCATCGCGCATGCGCATAACCTGCCGCTGGTAACCGATCTCGGCAGCGGCACCCTGATCGACCTCGAAGACTATGGCCTGCCCCACGAAACCACCGTCAGCGAGGCCTTAACGGCAGGCGCTGACCTGGTGACTTTTAGCGGCGACAAACTCCTCGGCGGACCGCAGGCCGGTATCATCGCCGGTCGCCATGACCTGGTCGAGAAAATCAAGCGCAATCCGATGACCCGCGCCATGCGCCCGGACAAGATTACGCTGGCGGCACTGCACGCCGTACTGCGTCTGTATACCAATCCAACCCGCCTTGCTGAACAGCTGCCTACCCTGCACTGGTTGACCCGCGAGGTAACCGAGATCGAGCAGCTGGCGACTCGCCTGGCCCCGGCCGTTGAGCGCTGTTGTGCAGGTTTCCAGGTTACGGTCGAGCCCACCCACAGCCAGGTGGGCAGTGGCGCATTGCCCGTCGACCTACTGGAGAGCTTTGCAATCAGGTTCACCCAACCCGGGCTGCGCCGCCCGGGCAAGGCACTGGAACGGCTGGCGAGAGCGTTTCGGGATCTGCCGACACCCGTATTAGGTCGCATTGCCGATGATGCCCTGTGGTTCGACCTGCGTTGTCTCGAAGATGAAGCAGAGTTTATCGACAACCTGCAAGGACTGGTGATCCCGTGATCATCGCGACGGCAGGCCACGTCGATCACGGTAAGACCGCGCTGATCAAGGCATTGACCGGCATAGATACCGATCGACTGCCCGAGGAGAAAGCACGCGGTCAGTCGATCGACCTGGGATTTGCCTATCAATCGTTGCCTGACAAGTCGTCTTTGGGGTTTGTCGATGTGCCGGGGCATGAAAAGTTTATCCGTAATATGCTGGCCGGTGTCGGCGGTATCGACCTGGGTTTGCTGGTGGTGGCGGCTGACGACGGCGTGATGCCGCAGACCCGCGAGCATTGCGCTATTCTGGGCCTGCTCGGGATCGACCAGTGTGTCGTGGCGATAAGCAGGATCGATCGGGTCCACGATGACCGGATTCTCGAAGTCCAGGGGCAGGTAGAGACCTTACTCGGCCAGACCGGGCTCAAAGGCTGTGCCACGTATCCCGTCTGCGCTCCCGACAACCAGGGCGTGGAAGCGCTTAAGAAAGACCTCGGCAAACGGGCGCAAGCCATAAAGCCGCGCCCTGTCGATGGCCATTTCCGGATGGCGATCGACAGGGTGTTTACCATTAAAGGGGTTGGATTGGTGGTAACGGGTATGGTGTTTGCAGGTATTGCCACCCTCGATGACAGCCTGGTTCTGTCCGCAGATGGATCAGCGGTGCGGGTACGCGGAATCCGCGCACACAACGAAGTAAGCGATAGCGCCCGGGCGGGACAGCGCTGCGCGATAAACATTGCCGGACGCGGCGTCAACGAAGACTCGGTGCGTCGCGGTAACTGGCTGACGCATGCCGATTTGTACGTGCCGAGCAGAAGAATAGACGTCGATTTGCGCGTGCTCGACTCCGAGCCCAGGTCATTGAAACACTGGACCCCGACGCATCTGCATATCGGCGCGGATCGCCTGCCGGCGCGGGTAGCGGTTCTTTGCGGAGGCACCATTGCCGCGGGTGAGCGGGGCCTCGCACAGCAGTTCTGGATCAAGATACTTTCGTCGTTCACGGGGATCGATTCGTACTGCGTGACCAGTCCGCACAGCACACTATTGCGGGCGGGCATGTCATCGATCCGATGTCACCCAGGCGCGGGCGCTCGCGACCGACCCGCATCGCCGCATTGCAGGCGATGAATCATCGTGATCCCGCCGACGCGCTCGCTGCACTGACCGGGACCAGTGAAGTCGGGGTGCCGCTGACCGCCTTCTCTGTTTCGCGTAATCTTCTGCCAGAACAAACGGACGCCATCGTTGAATCACTTTCGCTGCAACGAATTGGTCGTCATCCGCGGCAGTGGGTCTTCAGCGCAGCGCAATGGCAGGACCTGACCAGGCGTATCGAAAAGGCGGTCGGACTCTTTCACCAGTCCAGGCCGGAGCTTCCCGGCGCCAGTGTCAAGGACATCCAGTTAGCGTTAAAACCCCATATCGAGACACCCGTACTCGAGGAAGCCACCGATTTCCTGGCGAGGGAAAAACGCCTCGGCCAACGACGCACACGCTTCCATTTGCCATCGCACGAGATGCAAGTCGCCGCGCACGACCGACAACTCTGGGCACGGGCAGCGACCAGTCTGGCGCCGGATTCGGGTAGCCCGCCAAGCCTGCACCAGGCGGCGGAAGCGCTGGGCGTTGACAAGACCATGCTCGAAAGGTCGCTAAAGAATGCGGTCAGGATCGGGGAAATGGTGATGGTAGGCAGGAACCGTTACTTACCGACGGCATACACGGCGCGACTGGGCTACGCCGCCGAAGCCCTGGCGGAGAGGTCGGCCGGGAGCTCCTTCAGCGTAGCCGAGTTTTGCCAGCAGACCGGAACGGGGAGAAACTTCGCCATCGAATTGCTGGAGTATTTCGATCGCCTGGCATTTACCCAACGCTCAGGAAACAGTCGCCGCATTAAACGTCCCGCCGTGACGGTCTTCGCGGTCGACGATGAAGCTTGATGAGGAAGAGGATCGCACCCCGGTGGGGCGCCCGGACTTCAAATCCGGTGAGGGGCGTACCACGTCCCTGGTGGGTTCGACTCCCACGCTCTTCCGCCACTTCATCGCAAGCGCTGAGTGGGCAGCCTGTTTGCCCGGGCCGGGTGAATAGGCTAGTATCGCCGCATGATTTTGATCCGGCGCGCATCGGCAAAAAACCTGACCCCCACCTGCCCGGTCAGCCGCTGACATGGTGCGCCTTGCAGACGTCCCCGAACCCGAACGCAGCTACATGGCTGGGCTGGAATGCGTCCCCTACGCGCACCAACCCTTTACCCCGGCAGTGGCTCCCGCAGAGCGACATGTCGCGATTGTTTCAACCGCCGGGCTGATTGTCCGCGGGCAGCGCCCGACACTCGGCAACGATACGGGTTATCGCTCAATCTCTGCGGAGGTAGTGGATAGCGATATTCTCTGTAGCCATGTTTCCGTTAATTTTGACCGCAGCGGTTTCCAGCAGGATCTCAACGTCATGCTACCGCGCGATCGCCTGCAGGAACTCGAAGCCGAAGGCATTATCGGCAAGGCCGCCGATACCCACTACGCCTTTATGGGTGCCACCCATCCCGACGAGCTCGAGGACAAGGCCCGTGAAGTCGGCAGATCGATGCTCGCGCTGGGGGTGAATACCGTCGTCCTGGCACCGGTGTGACCCAACTGTACGCGCGCCGTGAGCGGGCTGGCCCATTTCCTCGAAGATGAAGGTCTGTCGACCACCATCGTAGCCCTCGTGCGCGAACATGTGGTCAGCATGTTACCACCCAGAGCGCTCTGGGTGCCCTTTGAAATGGGTCGCCCGTTTGCCACGCCAAACGATGCTGCCCTGCAACAGCGGGTACTAAAAGCAGCCCTGGCATTACTCGATGAGCCCGGCGCTGAACCCCTGTTACGGGACTTTACCGAGGAATCGAACGATCTGCAGGGCGATTCGAACTGGGAGTTCCCCGGTAAACTCGGTGCCGATTCGGTTATCGCGGAAGCGCTGTGCGTGCTGCCGATCTGGGAAAAGGCTCGAGCCCGCACTAACAGAACTACATTTGGTATCAGTGGATTCTCACCCGAAGCAGCGGTCGAGTTTATCCAGCGTTATCTCTCGCCCGATCCGATGCCGAACCCGAAAGGCATGGCGCCGGTATCGCGCGCACGCTTTAGCGTCGATGACATCAAGGTGTTTTACGTTGAAGCGGCGTTGGCCAATGGTGGCCGACCATCGTCTTTCCAGCTCAACGAGTGGTTCTGGAAGCAGACACTCGCAGGCAGGATGATTCTTGATTTCCAGGATGCCGTGCGTCTCAGTGACGACAAAAATTTACGCCTGATCGTTGGCTCCCTGGCGCCTCCGGAACGGACTTACGAATACCTGTGACGCCGATACGCGCACCGAATAACAAATAAAGGACGTCAATCGCGGGGAATGGGTCGAACGAATTCAAACCTGGCCAGGCGGCCACAGATTAGCGTAACTGGTAACGCGAGCCGCAGGGCTCCTGGCCGGTGGCGTAGCTGGCTGATGTCACGGGTCGTCGGCCGCGATCTCGATCGTATCGTGCGATGGGTCGCAGGCGATCCTGGATGCCGCATGGTCGGCGTTCCGTTGCATCCCGGATGCCTGTTTTACCTGCCGTCGAAGTTTCGACTGTTTCATTGGCTACTAGCGAAGGCCGACGCATGACGGACTACCTGCTGCTGTTCGCCTCGGCATTCCTCGCCGCGACGATCCTGCCGTTTTCTTCCGAGGTGGTTCTGTTTTCGCTGCTGCGCGATGGCGGTGAACCGGTAGCTCTGGTCGTGGTCGCCACGCTCGGCAATACCCTGGGCTCAGTGGTCAACTGGGCGCTTGGCCTCTACCTGCTGCACTTTCAGGACCGACGCTGGTTTTATTTCAGCCGCGATCAAATCGATAAAGCGCAGCGCTGGTACCAGCGTTTAGGCTTCTGGTCACTGCTGTTCGCATGGCTACCGCTCGGCGGCGATGCACTGACGCTGATTGCAGGCATTATGAAGTTGCGCCTGTGGCTATTCCTGCTCCTGGTCGGCACCGGCAAGGGTCTGCGCTACATCTCGGTTGTATTCATCAGTGACTGGGCCATGCTTTAGTCCACGACCAGGGATCAGGCCTTGCAATCAACTGCGGGGGCAGGTTTTGGCTTTTGAATTATCGGATGGCCGGTGTTAAAACAATAGACCTGAACTGTATTTCACTTATGAGCAAGAGGAACGAGCGCATGCAAAAAGTCATTCTGGTTACGGGTTCGACCGACGGTATCGGCCTGGTGACGGCCGAGATGCTGATCTCGCAGGGCCACCACGTGCTATTGCATGGACGAAATCCCGCAAAACTCGAAGCAGCGGAAAAGTCACTTCGCGCAATTTCACCGGATGGGCGCGTTGAAACTTACATTGCCGATCTATCGCATATGGAAGAAGTTGAGGCGCTGGCAAACGCCGTGGCCGCAGGCCACGATAAACTCGATGTGTTGATCAACAACGCCGGCATCTTTCACACGCCTGACGTCATCACCGGCGACGGACTCGACGTTCGATTTGCAGTCAATACTATTGCTCCCTACCTGCTTACGCAGCGGCTCATGCCGCTGCTCGAACCCAACGGACGAGTTGTAAACCTGTCCTCCGCCGCTCAGTCGCCCGTCGATCCCGAGGCACTAACTGGTGTCGTTAAGCTATCCGACGACTTCACGGCGTATGCGCAAAGCAAACTGGCGATCACGATGTGGTCTCGCACCATGGGCCTTGCTTCCGGCAACGCAGGCCCTGCAGTCATCGCGGTTAATCCAGGCTCGATGCTCGGCAGCAAAATGGTCAGGGAAGGCTTCGGTGTGACCGGCGGCGATATTCGGATCGGCGCGGACATTCTGAATCGTGCAGCATTGTCTGAAGAGTTCGCATCTGCTTCAGGTCAGTATTTCGACAATGACGCGGGGCGATTTGCCGCTCCGCATGCCGATGCGCTCGATTCAGGAAAATGCGATGAGATAGTGCAGGCTATCGAGAAGGTCCTGGCGGAAACAACTCGATCGTAAGCTCAGTGCGCCCAGGGGAAACGCTCAAAAAAACTGATGGGCGACAATCTTCCATCCATCCCGGATAGCCGCAAGTAAGGCAATAAAAAGCCCATCAAACAAAAGTTTGATGGGCCCAATAACTTTTTGTATTCCTGGATAGGTTAATTCTTTTTCACAAACGGGAAAACATCAGTCAAGCCCGCAATATCTGTAATCAACAACACCAGGAAAATCAAAACCACCGCACCGACAACACTGCCACCGGCCGGCATTTCATCCATTTTTTGATTTAACGCCCTGACTTCCTCATCTGTCATGCTGGCAACGCGTTGTTTAGCCATTTCCAGATCAACGCCCTGGCTTGTCAATGCAGTTTGCACTTCTTCTCTTTCCAGCGAACCTAACAGGTAATCCCTGTCTATCCTGGACTGTTCGGTTGCAACCATATCCGATGTAGAAACGATCGCCGCGTTCACGGCTGGTTGCACCGAGACAAACAGTATCGATACCGCAAGTAACGCGGTAATAGCCCGGCACTTTCTTAACCTGCTCAACATAAAAAACCCCTCATCATTGTTTATTTCTTCAATCAGTATAGATTAAGATTCACGCTAACTAGTCACTATTTACATCGCGTTTCAGCCATTAGTGCTGGTCAGGCGTTCGCTCTGTAAAAGGAATTCGCGTAAAGCGTGCACGGTATAATTCAGCTGTTTTGAAACATCTGGAGTGACAAATTGCTAAAACGAGTCGGCGATACAGTAATAACCTCCATTCACAAATCCACCTGTCACTGTGGCGCTGTTGAATTAGAGATTCAGTTACCGGATGGAATTGTTGAGCAACGCAGATGCAACTGTTCAATCTGTCGGAGAAAAGGAGCCATCGTCGGGTCGGTTCCGCTATCCGGTCTTAAGATTGTTAGTGGCGAAGACAAACTAAGTCTTTACCAATTTGATACTAAAGAGGCGGAACACTATTTCTGCTCAATACGTGGTATCTATACACACCACAAGAGAAGATCTAATCCAGATCAGTACGGGATAAATCTGGGTTGCCTGGAGGGAGTTGACCCTGACCTGATCAAAGGAGTGAAAACTCACGATGGAGCGAATAATCATCCATCAGATACAAGAGCTTCATGATTCAGTTGTCATTTTAACCACGGAGCATACCGATGACTAAGGCACTGATTGGATTCTTGGCAGTAACTGGAATTGTTCATCTATTTCTTATCGTCATCCCGCTTAAAGATACGATCCAGGCGCCCATCTCTATAAAAAGCAAAGTTTTGTGGTGTTTGTTTCTGATATTCCTACCCATTATTGGTGCATTTGTTTTTCACCGCCTGTTCAAGTCTGGTGCCTATCAAGGAAAAAATTATGAAATTAGCGCTGCTGAAGAAAGAGCAAGAACGGGCACCTTATCACCTGACGATCATGAATGAGGGCGTCGAAAAAATACCATATGCTTCATGGCAGTCCCCCTGATATTGACTACACTTCAACATAGACCCGTAACCCGGAAACAGTTTTATGAAGAAAATACTCATCGTCAGCCTTATCGGCCTGTTCCTGCCCGTGGCGGCCCAGGCTGATGCACTAGGCATCAGAATCGGCGCTAATGCATGGCAACAGAATTTTTCCGGTCACGCCCGAAGTGGCGATACCGACGACAGAATTGATGTCGAAGATGATCTGGGCTTTGATGATGAAAATGACTTCCAGGGCTATATCTCCTTTGAGCACGCTGTACCCATGCTCCCTAATGTCCTGGTGCAGCGGACCGTTATTGACGCTGACGCCAACGGGAACCTGAATGGTAAAGTTTTCGATGGCGTCGTCTTCCCGGGCGACGTAGAAAGTACCATCGACCTGACCCATACCGATACCACGCTCTATTACGAGATACTGGATAACTGGGTCTCGCTGGATTTAGGCATTACCGGCAGGTTTTTTGAAAACGGTCTCGAGATTAAAGATGAAAACGAAAGCGCATCCCTGGATATCGAGTCAGTCATCCCATTGGGCTATGTTGCCGTGAAATTTGATCTGCCGTTAACCGGTCTCTTTGTTGGCGCCGATGGCAACATCATTAAATATGACGATAACTGGATTTACGACGCGAAGGCTACGGTCGGCTGGGAGTCATCGATTGGACTGGGCATCGAAGGGGGCTACCGTTATTTTGATGCTCAATATGACGAGAACGACGACGAAGTAAAGCTAAGGATTGAAGGTCCATACGCAGGTTTGTTCTTCCACTTCTAAAGCTCCCCAAAAATAGACGGCATACTGTTTTGACCGCAGGGTCAGGCCATAAAACGTGTATGTCGACCTCCATACAGACCAGAGCTCGGGCTGAGCCCGCTGTTCTCTGTTGTTGCTTTAGCCCTCGACTGCTCTACTGAGAACCAGCGACGCACAGCGGAAGGAACCTCCGGTCGCGGGGACGCCGTCAAAGTCGATCTCTTCGACACTGTAACCGAGATCCCTGAGAGTGTTGTTTACACGCGCGCAAGCAACATGACTACGCGCGATGATGGTGTCGGGACTAATGGAAAGCACGTTGGTTGCAAGATGCTCTCGCTCGACAGCGTCGACATGGACCCAGCGAAATCCTTCCAGGACTCTCCAGGTTGCTGCGTGGTTTCCTTTCAGGCTATCAGGGTGGATTAGCAAATGCCCTCCTCCCAGCGGATTAAGACAGCAGTCCAGATGTAACTGGTTGTGCTCGAGGGGTAAAACCTGGTACCCGAGCGGGCCCAAATAATCCTTCAGGAATGTATAGCCCTGAAGATTCGAGCGTTGATTGATTCCAACCAGGATCGTGCTGGCGTCGATCTGGATTACATCCCCGCCCTCCAGCAGTGCGCCCGCTGGTGGTCGTACGATTCGGCCCGGGTCGATATCCGCTATCAAGTGTCGTACCGTGTCTATTTCGTCCACCCGACTTGGCACGGCCATGTTGGCGACAAAGAACCGGTCGCCGATGACAAAACCAATATCTCGCGGACAGGTATAGTCGAAGGAGTATGCGACGCCGGGGTCTGCCCGCAACACTTCAATACCATACTTTTCCAGCATCCCGACATACTCGGCATATTCCCGCAACAGGATTTCCTCGGTCGGATAGGTTAGCGCGAGGACTTCCTGCTTACGATCGGTATTCGGTACGAACGGAAATTCCGCCAGTTCGCTGGCGACCTGGGTTTTGTTGGTCTGGTAAGGCGCGCCGAGGCCGATAATAACCCGCTGCAGCCTCGAAAATTCATCGCTTATCGATATTGCGGCCACGCGATCTCCACTTGCTATTGCGGCAGCGCGGTGTCGGGGAAAATTCCACCCAGGTAAAGACGCAACGCCCGCATGTTTTTCTCGTAGTCATGTGAGCCGGGACTCAAATGCAACAACACCCAGGTGCCAAACATCATGGAAACCAGCCCCCTGGTTGCTGTCGGAATATCCACCTCGTTGTACCCTTCCTGCTCGCAGACATTCTCAATTAGCCCCCTCATGTCGGCGGCATAACGCTCGTCTCTGGGCAATACCAGATCGTGAAACATTTCCTTGCCGCTGGATTCGCCCCAGAAAGCGTGCCAGGCGGAGACATACTTCGGGTTGTCACAGGCGAAACGGATATCGTAGTCGATTAGACGCAAAAGCTTTTCAATGTCTGAAAAGCCCTCTTCTATGACAATGGCATTCCAACCGCCGGAGTACTTCTTGCTGAGATACTCCAGCACTTCCATGATCAAATTGTTCTTCGATTTGAAATGGAATACGACGAGCCCGCGCGAAACCCCGAGCTTCTCGGCCACACGATCGAGCGTCAAACCGCCGAGACCCCTGATCGCGATATTGTCGATCGCGGATTTAAGGATCAGTTTCCGGCTTTCCTCGCCCCTGATTCGACGTTTATCTTTGGTTACTTCAGCTACGTTCATATCTCAATGGAGCGGATGCCAGAGCGTTGCAGTTTATCATGCCATGTACACCCGGTTTTCCGCACTTGTAACTATCTGACTGGTCAGATAGTATCTTTCGTGTCTAATAACCTATCAACGAGTTTAAAAAAACCGAAACTCCTCGGTAATTTGGCGACCAGGGAGGGTCGCAACTTGTTTAACAACTATCGTAGATTATCGGCTTACCTGAGCCCGGAACGCTTCAACAAGCGAGAGTACCTGATATGACCCGCGACCCACGTTATGATATCCTCTTCGAACCTGTAAAGATCGGCCCGGTCACCGCGAAAAATCGCTTTTACCAGGTACCGCATTGCAACGGCATGGGATTCAACTGGCCGCAAACCCACGCCAAGATGCGCGAAGCCAAGGCCGAGGGCGGTTGGGCCGTTATCAATACCGAAGAGCGCATGATCCACCCCACTTCCGATTACACGTCCGAACCGCAGGCGCGCCTGTGGGACGACTACGACATCAGATGCCTGGGGCTGATGGTCGAAGGCGTGCATCGCCACGGCGCACTCGCCGGAGTACAGCTGGCGCACAACGGCGTCGGCGCGCAAAACCTCTACACGCGCATGCCGCCGATCGGTCCGTCGCACCAGGCCTCGGTGGAAAATCAACCTACCCAGACGCGTGGTATGAGCAAAACCGACATCCGCGAGTTTCGCCGCTGGCACCGCGATGCCGCGCTGCGTGCGAAGAAGGCGGATGCCGATATTATTTATGTCTACGCCGGGCACGATTCGACGCTGCTGATGCACTTTCTTTCGGCACGGCGTAATCAGCGCAGCGACGAGTACGGCGGCAGCCTGGAAAACCGGGTACGACTGTTTCTCGAGGTGCTCGAGGAAACCCATGACGCCGTTGGCTACCGCTGCGCGATCGCGATCCGCATGGCGGTCGACGAATTACTCGGCCCCGAAGGCATCACCAGCGATGGCGAAGGCCGCGAGATTATCGAGATGCTGGCCGAGATGCCCGACCTGTGGGACGTCAATGTCAGCAGCTGGGAAAACGACTCGCAAACCTCACGTTTTTCCGATGAGGGCTTCCAGGAGCAATACGTCGGTTTCGTCAAAAGTGTCACTACTAAACCCGTGGTCGGCGTTGGCCGTTTCACCTCACCCGACGCGATGGTCAGCCAGATCAATCGCGGCGTACTCGACATGATCGGCGCAGCAAGGCCGTCTATCGCCGATCCGTTCCTGCCGCAGAAAATAGAACAGGGCCGCGAAGACGAAATCCGCGAATGCATCGGTTGCAACACCTGCGTTTCCGGACAGCTGACCTTCACGCCGATGCGCTGCACGCAAAATCCGACCGTCGGCGAGGAATGGCGCCGCAAATGGCATCCGGAAAAAATTGCAGCCAAAGGATCGGACGACAGCATACTCATCGTCGGCGCCGGCCCGGCCGGGCTGGAGGCCGCACGCGCGCTGGGACAGCGCGGCTACCCGGTTGCACTGGCAGAAGCGCAAACCGAGGCCGGCGGGCGCGTTACGCGAGAAAGCCAGCTTCCCGGTCTGGCTGCCTGGGCGCGCGTGCGCGACTGGCGCCTGGGCCGCATACAGCCGATGGCAAACGTGGAGTTTTATCTCGACAATCGCCTCAGCGCCGAAGATATCCTGGGGATGGACTACAAGCATGTCGTTCTCGCTACTGGCGCACGCTGGCGCGACAGCGGTGTCGGCATAACCAACTGGCAGGCGATTCCAGGTGCCGACCAGGATCAGGTGATAACAGCGGAAGACATTTTCGCCGGGCGCGAGATAAACGGCCCGGTGGTTGTTTTCGATGATGACAATTACTACATGGGCGCATTGCTCGCCGAACAGCTAAAACTCGTCGGCCACGAGGTAACGCTGGTGACCCCGGCAGCACAGGTTTCGTCCTGGACCGAGCATACGCTCGAGCAACACCGCATCCAGACGCATGTGCTCGAACTCGGTATCGAAGTCGTAACCTCGAAGAACATTACCCGAATCGGCAGCGACTCGGTCGAGACCGCCTGTGTCTATACCGACAGAGCGGGTACTCTCCCGGCCGCGACCGTGGTGCTGGTGACGTCGCGCCAGCCCAACGATGAATTACTGCTCGAGCTGAATGCCGATGCGGATCGCCTCACGGACGCAGGCATCAAGTCGGTCAACGCCATCGGCGACTGCCTGTGCCCGTCGACCATCGCCGCCGCGGTGCACGACGGTCACCGCGTGGCACGTGAAATGGACGCGCCACCGGCAAACCCCGATATGCCGTTTCGACGCGAAATCGTTTCGCTCGAAGACTTTGAAAGCTAGAGAAACCTGAAGGAAACACCGCATGCACAAGCGCGACCCTCGATACGATGTACTCTTCGAACCGGTAAAAAATCGGGCCTGTCACAGCCAAAAATAGATTCTACCAGGTTCCGCACTGCACCGGCCTCGGCTGGCTGCGCCCGCGCATGGTTGCCGCACTGCGCGGCATGAAAGCAGAGGGTGGCTGGGGAGTAGTCTGCACCGAGTACTGTTCGATTCACCCGAAGTCGGACGACCTGCCCCACCCCTATGCCTCGCTTTGGGATCAGGGCGACATCAAGGCGCACGCGTTGATGACCGAAAAGGTGCACGAACATGGCGGTCTCGCCGGCGCCGAGCTCTGGGTCGGCGGCTCGCGCACGACCAACCTGTTCACGCGCGAGGTGGCGATGGACGTCAACCACATGCCCAACGCCATAGGAATCCCGTTCCAGGCACGCAGGATGGACAAGTCGGATATTCGCGAGGTGTGTCGCTGGCACCGTAACGCCGCGCTGCGCGCGCGACGCGGGATTCGACATCGTCTATGTATATGCAACACACCACTACATGCTGGCGCACTTCCTCAATCCCAAAACCAACAACCGAACCGACGAGTACGGGGGTTCGCTGGAGAATCGCGTACGCCTGGTACGCGAGTTGATCGAGGAAACCAAAGATGCAGTCGGCGATCGCTGTGCCGTGGCGGTCAGGTTTTCCGCCGACGAGGAAGGCAGCGACGATGAGCCGGTCATCGGCGAGTATCGCGAGATGATCGAAATGCTCGCCGAGTTACCCGACCTGTGGGATATCAATATCAAGGATTACTCGCGTGAAATGGGCGCTTCGCGTTTCGTCCGCGAGGGCTCGCTCGAAGCCTACATGTCCTACGTCAAATCAATCACCAGCAAACCGGTGGTGACCGTCGGTCGCTTTACATCACCGGACACCATGGTGTCACAGGTCAATCGTGGCATCGTCGATTTTATCGGTGCGGCGCGGCCGTCGATCGCGGACCCTTTCCTGCCGCAAAAAATCGAGCAGGGCCGCATCGACGAGATCCGCGAATGCATCGGCTGCAACATCTGTTACACCGACGACAGTACCGGTACGCCGATCCGCTGCACCCAGAACCCGACCATGAGCGAAGAATGGCGCCTCGGCTGGCACCCGGAAAAAATCGCGCCGAAGGGATCGGATTCGACGGTATTGGTCATCGGCGGTGGACCCGCCGGGCTCGAGGCCACGCGCGCGCTCGGCCAGCGCGGCTATCACGTGCTGCTGGCCGAGGCCGAGCACACGCTGGGTGGGCGTGTTTCGCGCGAATCCGAATTACCGGGCCTGGGCGAATGGGCGCGGGTACGCAACTATCGAGTGCACCAGATACAGCACATGCATAACGTCGATGTTTATTTCGACAACCTGATGGACGCCGAGCACGTGCTTGCGATCGAGGCACAACATATCGTTTTCGCCACCGGCGCACGCTGGCTTGCCGATGGTCGCGGCCTTTACAATCTGACGCCACTGGAAAATTTCGGCCCGGCGCAGCAGATCTTCACCCCGGACGACATCATGGCCGGGCGCCTGCCCGCGGGGCCGACGCTGATCTACGATGACGATCACTACTACATGGCTAACGTGATTGCCGAGTTGTTGCGCAACAGGGGCGTCCCGGTCACGCTGGTCACACCCGACTCCACGCTGTCGTCCTGGGGCGGCAAGACCGGCGAACATGGGCGCGTGCAGCGGCGCATGATGGAACTCGGCGTAGAAATCATCACCTCCCACGGCCTCGTCGCCTACAACGGCAGCGAGGCACAACTCGAGTGCGCTTATACCGGAGAACTGAAAAGCATCGCCGCCGAGGCGGTGGTCACGGTAACCTTGCGCGCGCGCAACAGCGAACTGTTCCACGAGGTCGAACGCATGCTGGAAGGTGATACCGAGCACCGGCCCGAGTCGATAACACGAATTGGCGACTGTGAAGCGCAGTCGATCATCGCCGGCGCGGTATACTCCGGTCACCGTTACGCACGCGAACTCGACACCGAGGTAGACCCGGACAATCGCATGAAATACGACCGGGTTTTCTTCGACGATGAGTAGCCCGGACATTCACTATGTTCATGCTCTTCACCTTGTATGCCTGCAATGCCGACTCGTTCGAGCTGCGCTGGAGAAAACATTTATAGCGTGGTGGGACAAATCAAAACATTATTTTGATGTTCACTAAACTAACGGAAACCTGAAATGGCGCGCGATCCCCGCTACGACATCCTCTTCGAACCGGTCCAGATCGGACCGCTAACCGCCAGAAACCGGTTTTACCAGGCGCCGCATTGCAACGGCATGGGGCGAACCTTTCCGTCCAGCATGGCGGCGATGCGCGGCGTCAAGGCCGAGGGTGGCTGGGCCGTGGTTTCGACCGAGCAGGTCGAAATCCACCCGACCACCGATTTCACCCCCGCCACCGAGTGTCGGTTCTGGTCAGACCAGGACATCCCCTACCTCGCGCGTATGTGTGATGCGGTGCACGAACACGGCGCCCTGGCATCGATCGAGCTGTGCCATAACGGCATGAAAGCATCAAATCTATACAGTCGGGAAGTACCACTTGCCCCGGGGCACATCGCCATGTCCTACGATGGCAATCCGCTGCAGGCGCGCGCGATGACCCGGCGGGATATCCGCGACTTCCGGCGTTGGCACCTCGAGGCGGTCAAGCGCGCGCGAACGGCCGGATTCGACATCATCTGCTGTTACGCCGGGCACAACCTGACTTTACCCGGTGCATTCATGAAACAGCGTTACAATTCTCGCAGCGATGAGTACGGGGGCAGTCTCGAGAATCGCGTGCGCCTGTTCCGTGAAATTATCGAGGACGCCAAGGATGCGGTCGGGGATACGATGGCCGTCATCGTGCGTTTTTCGGTGGACGAACTGCGCGGCGCCGCAGGACTCGAGGCGCACAAGGAAGGCCGTGAAATTGTCGAGATGCTGGCCGAACTGCCCGACCTGTGGGATGTCTGCCTCGCCGAATGGGAAAACGACAGCCAGACCAGTCGATTTTCCGACGAAGGCTTCCAGGAACCCTTCATCGACTTCGTCAAGAAAGTGACCACCAAACCCGTGGTCGGGGTCGGTCGTTATACAACCCCGGACCGCATGGTATCGATCATCAACAAGGGTATCGTCGACATGATCGGCGCCGCGCGACCGTCGATCGCCGACCCGTTCCTGCCGAAAAAAATCGAGGAAGGCCGCATCGACGATATCCGCGAATGTATCGGCTGCAACATCTGTGTCGCCTGGGACAATATGACTGCGCCGATGCGCTGCACGCAGAACCCGACGAATAGCGAGGAATGGCGTCGCGGCTGGCACCCGGAACGTATCGCGGCCAAGGCCGACGATGGTACGGTGCTGGTCGTCGGCGCCGGGCCGGCCGGACTCGAAGCCGCACTCGCCGCCGGGCAGCGTGGGCACGAGGTGATCCTGGCCGAGGCTTCGGACGAACTCGGTGGACGCGTCAGCCGCGAGAGCCGGTTGCCGGGTCTCGTGACCTGGGCCCGGGTGCGTGATTACCGTGAGTACCGGTTATCGCAAATGGCCAATGTCGAAATTTACAGGTCCAGCGAATTGACCGCGCAACAGATTATCGAATTCGGTGCAGCACACGTCGCCATTGCAACCGGTGCACACTGGCGGCGAGACGGCTACGGCCGCAGTCACCAGTTCCCGATTCCCGGCACCGATGGTGACAATGTATTAACACCGGACGACATCATGAACGGACTGCGCCCGCAAGGCCGGGTGCTGGTGTACGACGACGACCACTACTACATGGGCTCGGTGATGGCTGAACAACTGGTCGCGGATGGCCACGAAGTGATACTTGCAACGCCCGCCGCAGTGGTGGCGTCCTGAACCGACAAAACGCTGGAGCAGCATCGCATCCAGGCGCAGCTGCTCGAACTTGGGGTCAAAGTCATCAGCAGTCATAGCCTGCAGGAAATTACCCCTGACAGTGCCAGCCTGGAATGCGTTTTTTCCGGCAAAACGCGTACCGTCGATATCTCGGCAGTGGTCATGGTCGTTTCACGCCTGCCTGACGACAATCTCTACCAGGAACTGGCGGACGACCCCGAGCGTTTGAACACCGCCGGCATTAAGACCTTGCGCGCTATCGGCGACTGCCACGGCCCGGCAACGATTGCCGCGGCGGTCTACGAGGGACACCGCTTCGCGCGCGAACTCGGCGCCGAAACAAGCGATATCCCGTATCGCCGGGAGCTGACCGAACTGACGGCAGAATTCAAGCTACCCTGAGCCCCGACTTGCCTGATTCGATCAAGAGCGTAAATCGGGTGGCTTTATTACCCAGAACGATAACGCAGAGGTAGTGGTTCCGCTCACGCCAGGTTAGCGCAGCAGGCTTAGTCTTCGAGCTCCGGATCGATCATGCGCTTTCTATCCTAGCCTTTGTCATTCTCCGGCTTTGATTGTCGCCTGCTATCGCGCAGACGATCACGATACTTGCCACGCGCAAATTCCCGCATATCCACCATAATGTCGCTTTCGTCGACAATCTCACGCCCCAGCAAGGTTTCGATGGCGTCCTCGAGGGTGACGATACCGGCGGTCTGGCCAAATTCGTCTTCGACCAGGAACAAATGTGCGTGGCTCCTGATGAATCTGTCCAGCAACTGCTGCACCGGCAACTTCTCCGACACCCTCATGATCGGCTTGGCGTGCTTGTGCAGTGGGTCCGCCCCATGGCCAGCGCGCTCGGCTTCGTAAAGATCGATGCGCAGCACCTTGCCGGTGACTTCGTCGATGGAATCACTATAAATCGGCATCCGTGAAAATCGCTTGCTGGCCGAGTTTTCCAACGCCTCACGGACACTTAAATCCTGCTGTAGCATGTGCACCACCGTGCGCGGCGTAAGGACTTCCTCGGTAGAAATTTCATGCAACGACAATAAGTTTGACAGGTATTCATTTTCCTGTGCGACCAGCGCGCCGTCACGATGCCCGAGCGAGGCCATGGCGATGATTTCCTCCCGCGTAACTTCGTTTTCCTTGTCTCGTCTGAACATCCGGGTCAAGCGCGTGGCGAGCCACACCAGCGGATAGACCAGTTTGACGAGCCAGCTGATCACAATCGCCATCGGCACTGCCAGCGACCTCCAGAATATGGCACCGAGCGTCTTCGGAATAATTTCGGAAAAATAAAGAATTACCAGGGTCAGCACGACCGCGATCAGCACCTCCCAGCGCGCGCCGAAGATTTGTAATGCCTGCGAACCCACCCCGGCGGCACCCATGGTATGGGCGAAGGTATTCAGAATCAGGATACTGGCCAGCGACTCGTCGAGGCGCTCGCGCACCCGGATAAGCCTGGCACCCGCGCGCGGGCGCATCTTGGAGAGGTTCTCCACGTAGCTTGGGGTAACAGACAACAGTACCGCTTCCAGAATCGAGCACAGAAACGACACCCCGATAGCAATAGCGAGATAGATGAATAGCAGCGTCATTATTAAACATAGGTCTGGGACAAAGTTCAGATTTCAACCTCCCGGTGAAATTCAAACTCCCCGCCCGGCAAGATTAATTGTCTATAGTCGTGCCAATCAACAATCGAGGCAGCCCGGTTGCTGAAGAGTTGCCGCTCATCTCCCGATAAAGACTATTCCGCTATACGATCGGCAATGGCGACAATGCGATGCATGTCGCGCAATACTGGTTTTTCGATCAGCTTGCCGTCGATTACCACGAGGCCGGTATCGGCCTGTGCAAATGTTTCGATGATTCGCCGCGCGCGGGCTATCTCGTCTTCGCCCGGCGTGAACACGTCGTTGAGCGCGGCGATCTGTTTCGGGTGGATCGCCCCCTTACCGGAAAAACCGAGCGCTTTCGCCTGCTCTGCGGCCACCACCATGCCCTCATGATCTTCGAGGTCGAGGTAAGGCACGTCGATCACGTCGAGCCCGGCGGATGCGGCGGCATGCACCACGCGCGAGCGCGCATAGAGCAACGGCTCCCAGGCATTTTCGCAGCGCAACTCCGCGGCCATGTCGACGCCGCCGAAAAACAGGGCATCGATACGCGAACTGCAATGCGCGATCTCGTAGCAGGCCTCGAGACCGGCGTTGGTTTCGATGATGATGTGCAGGCGCGTGTCATGTCCCCGTTCGGTGAGCAGATTGTCGAGCATCACGATCTCGTCGGGCGTTCTGACCTTCGGCATCATCAGCGCCGGCGGCGGCGTATCGGTGGCCAGGATTGCCTGCACATCTTCGACACCGAACTGCTCGCGCATACAGTTGATGCGTACAATCCGCTCAACGCCGTCATCCGCCTGCGGTGTTTCAAACAGTGCCAGCGCATGTTTACGCGCCGCAGTCTTATCCCTCGGTGCAATACCGTCTTCGAGTTCGACGCAGACAATGTCAGTGCCCGAGGCCAGCGCCTTGGGAAACATCTCGGGCTTCAATCCCGGTGTAAAAATGAAACTGCGGCGCGGCCGCACGATCGAATCGCTCATGGTTGTCCTATGCTATTTTGCTCAAAAAACGGATTCCAGCTTCGCGGATTTTTCGGATGCGACCACGGGCGCTTCGGGAATGGTCCTGTCCAGACCCCTGACGATCAGTTTCTCCCGGTCGAAAAACGGAAGCTCTACGATATTGCAGGGATATACCTTGCCGTCCGGGAGCCTGACATTCATGCCGCGACCGTTCCATTCACCCGCATCATCGAATACGACGTAACCAATGCCACAGCCAAGCGTGGGCGAGTAGACTCCCGCGGTCAATTTCCCGACCACTGCATCATCGTCGAGAACGGCACTGCCGCGACCCGGAATCGCATCGTCACAGGTTACGCCATAAAGGCGCGTGCGCCGGTCGGCATCGACGAGCGCGTCGCGGCCGATGAAGTCGCCCTTATCCATATCGACAAATGGTTCGAGCCCGGCGGCGAAGGGCGTCATCGACGTATCCATATCGGTCATATTGCCGAGAATACCCGCTTCGATACGTCGAATCGTCAACGAACGCGTACTGGAAAATTCCATACCGAACGGCTCCCCCGATGCGATCAGGTGATCCAACAGGGCCATGTGATCAGTCGCCTCGCCCCGGCAATAAATTTCGAAGCCGAGTTCGTTGGTAAATCCGGTTCTGGATACGTAAAGCTGTTGCCCGCCCAGATCGAAGAAACCGGCGTGAAAATAGCGCATCTCTTCGCTAACGGCGCCGTCCGAAGCCGCACTCATAATGTCTAATGACGCCGGTCCCTGGATCTGGATCACACGCGAATTGGGATCGGTAATAGAGACATCGAAGCCACCGCTATGGGCAAGAAACCAGGTTTCCATCGCACCATCGGCCTGCACGTACCAGTAGCGATCGTCCGCCAGCTTGAACAGCACCCCATCCATGAACACGCCACCCTGGGGAGTGCAGGCAATGGCGTAACGGCCACGCCCCACCTGCAGCGTGGAAATGGTTCGCGCGAACACCTTCTCCAGAAACGGCACTACGTCGGGGCCGGAAATCTCGAGCGGTTTTTCCGGCACGTCGTATATCAGCGCTTTGCGCCGCAAGGTCCAGTATTTTTGAATCGGGTCCTCGCTGTTATAAATGGTGAAGAAACGACCCGCGTAAACGCCGCGAATCATATTCGGATCATCGTATCGTGACAGATAAGGTGAGGGCTCGAAGGCTCTCGAACTGATGCGCACGGTATCGTTGATATCAAGGCTTTCCTGGATGTTCATTGAATCTGGTCTCGATGATGTTGAAACAGGCTTCCGACTGGTCAGTTCGCAGCCGGCTCGTACTGGCGCAGGATTTCAGGTGGATCGAAGGAGGTGATCTGCGGTAAAGGAGCAAAGTTACTCTCGACTTCAACCAGGCGGGCACCACGCCGGTTAAACACGCACACCACATCCCCATCGGCCAGGTTCTGGCCTCGGAATTCGACGGGGTTTCGCCGCGTTAGTTCTTCACTGCTCCACATCGATGCCCAGCTCTGTCTGTCGTTTCCTGCTCCAGGCCTGGGTGAGTCGATCGGCGATGATGGCGATGATCGCCATGCCGATACCGGCGACCATGCCGACACCGAAGTCGCCGTCGCCGAGTCCGATATAAACCCGCTGACCGAGTCCGTTGGTGCCGACCAGCGCGGCAATCACGAGCATCGCGATACCGTACATGATGGTCTGGTTGAGCCCGAGCATCATCACCGGCAGCGCGAGCGGCAATTTCACCCGCCACAGCATCTGCCAGCGGGTGCAGCCGATTGCCGTGGCCGCTTCGATTACGGTATCGGATACGCTCCTGAGCCCGTGCTCGGCATAGCGGATCGCCGGTACGATCGCATAAGCCATAATCGCGAGCAGGGCCGTGAATTCACCTATTTTGAAAATCATCACGAATGGAATCAGGATGACGAACAGCGGCATCGTCTGCAACGTGTCGTTGATCGGGCGCAGAAAAGCCGAAACCCCGTCGAATTCCGAGGCCAGGACACCGAGCGCGACGCCGATGACAAAAGACAGCAACACGGCCAGGCCACACAGGTAAATCGACAACAGCGTTTGCGGCCATACACCCGCAAGCACCAGGAATCCCAGACCGGCAAGGGTTCCGAGCGCAAGCCGAGTGCCGCCGAGTTGCCAGCTCAACAGGGTCGCCATCGCCAGTAATGCCGGCCACGGCAGACGGGTCAGGCCGAAAAACAGCAAGGTGGAACAAAAGGCGATCAGAATCGCGCGGCTCAAACCGCGCTTGGACGCAGCCCACAGCGTCAGCCCGACCGCCGCGACCGCATAAAGCAGTTTCAGCGTGCCGGTAAATTCAAAACCCCAGCTATAGGGAGTGATCGTCTGCTCGAAACCCATCTTCACCGGCAACATCGCGAAAAAGAAGGCCCAGCTTTTGATCAGGTTAATGGTTGCGGCGTGTTCGACGACAAGATAATTGACGCCGTCGTTCAGGATCTGCGCAGGATAGACCTGCCAGGCCTCGGGATAATCGACCAGAAACGACAGGAATTGCGACAGTAAGGCAACCCCGAGACCCACCGCCGTGAACAGGATCAGGGAGCGATGCCGCGCGACGAAACCCAGGTTGATTTTCGGATCACCGGGTTCGGCGGTCGCCGCCGCCGCGGTTATGCGGTCCATGACCATCGCCATCAGCGCAATGACGATGCCGGCCAGCAGGCTCTCGCCGAACTGGGCCTTGCGCATCGTCGACAGCACTTCCCAGCCGATGTCCGCAGTGCCGCCGATGATCGATGCAATGATAACCATCGAGAAGGCCGCCATCGTGGTCTGATTAACGCCGAGTAATATCTGGCGCAAGGCGCTCGGCGTGCGTACCCGCCAGAACAACTGGCGCGGCGTCGCGCCGGCCATCAGGCCGGCTTCGATCACTTCCGCGGGCACGCGCGACAGACCCAGCATCGTGTTGCGCACGGTCGGCGGGAAGGCATAGAGCACGCTGGCGATCAAACCGACCACCGGCCCGAAGCCGAACAACAGCAGGATGGGCAGCAAATAGGCGAAGGCCGGCACGGTTTGCAACAGGTCCATCGTCGGTCCAAGAATGCGTTCGGCACGCTTCGAATAAAAGGACAGGGTGCCGAGCCCGAATCCTATCGCGACAGCCAGGGGTACCGAAATCGCCACCAGGGCCAGCGAATTCATCGATTCCGACCAGTAGCCGATGACCACCATGTAAAGAATCGCGAGGAAAGTAAACAGCGCCAGCCGCCAGCCGGAGACGACATAGGAGACATAGGTCAACAGCGCCAGCGTGACCGACCAGGGCAACCAGTTGAGCAGGTCGCGCACGGCGGACATGGGAACGTCGAGCGCCGCCGAGAAGGCGCGGAAGAACGGGCCGAAATTGTCGACACACCAATCCATGAAAACATTGAGCCAGGGCGTGATCGGTACCACCCAGTCTTCGGGATACTTGATCAACCAGGTGGCGGAATCCCGCAACGCCAGTAGTACCAGCGTCATCGCGATCAGGCCGAGCCAGGCCCAGTCGATGGCGCGAAAGCGGCTCAATTCGAGACCTCTTCCAGCATCGCGGCCTCCTCGCCATCATCGCGCTCGGCGTGCGCCAGCGCGGTGATCACGCTGGCCGCGGTAACCACGCCAATCGGCGAGCCGTCGCGCATCGCGGCAATGCCTTCGCGGTGGGTCGACAGCAGGGACAGCAATTCCTCGACGCTGCACTGGCAATCCCGCTGCGGCATTTCCGCAGTCGGTACCTGTTCGGGGTCGAGTACGTCGGTGGCTTTCAATACTCGCACCAGGGGCACATCTTCGGTGAACTCGGCGACGTAGTCGTCGGCCGGGTTGACGATCAGCTCCGTCGGCGAGCCTACCTGCACCACCATGCCGTCGCGCATGATCATCATCCGGTCCGCGATCTTGAGCGCCTCGAGAAAATCGTGGGTGACAAAAACGATCGATTTTTGCAGCGTCTTCTGGATGCGCAGGAACTCGTCCTGCATTTGTCGTCGGATCAGTGGATCGAGCGCCGAGAAAGGCTCGTCCAGAAACCATAGCTCAGGTTCCACCGCCAGCGAGCGGGCAATACCGACCCGCTGCTGCTGGCCGCCGGAAAGCTCTGTTGGATAGGAGGTTTCTCGTCCCTCGAGACCGACGAGTTCGATCACACGCCGCACTCTCTCGACCTGCTCAGCCATCGGCACCTCCTGCAGCGACAGCGGAAAGGCGATATTGTCGAATACGCTTAAATGCGGCATCAGGCCGAAGTTCTGAAATACCATACCCATGTTGTGGCGGCGGATGTCGATCAATTCCTTGTCGGATTTCTTCAGCAGATCCTCGCCATCGAGCAGGATTTCACCGTGGGTCGGTCCTACCAGGCGCGACAGGCAGCGCACCATAGTTGACTTGCCGGAGCCGGACAGGCCCATGATGACGAAGATTTCGCCCACGTGGACGTCGAAACTGACGTCGACCGCCGCCGGGATCGCGCCGTCCTCACGCATGCGGGCAGACAGTTCCGCGGCGTTCGCGCCGTCGACTTCGCGTTTGAAATAAGGTGTGGCATCACCCGCGTAGACTTTCCAGACGTGCCGGCAGGAAAGCTTGGTTTCCTCGGATACCGCGTTCATCGCTCGCTCCTGTTAGAACCGATTTGGCGAGACCACCTCGATATTATAGAAAACCGGGACCAGCTGAATCGCCGGCCCCGACAGTTTACTGAATCACTGATACCAGTGAACCGGGGACAGGTCTACTGTGCCGCCTTCGCAGCCTTGACCCAGGGACTCCAGGTCGCTTCGTTGGCGCCCATCCATTCGGCGACGACTTCCTCGACCTTGCGGCCCTTTCTATCAATCTCGAGCATTAACGCATTCATGGTCGTATTGTCGACCACCATCTGCTCATACAATTTGGCGGCACCCGGTCACTTCGAGGCGAAATCCTTGCTCATGATCTTGTCGATCGAGGCTTGCTGGAAACCGCAGGCCTTGCCGCGCTTCTGCCCTGATTCCTCGACACACTCGCCCTGCGCCGAATCCCACTGGATCCACTCGAAATCGTATTCGGCAAACAGCCAGTGCGGCTGCCAGAACATCATCAGAATCGGCTGTTTGGAGGCATAGGCGCTCTTGACCTCGGCAATCATCGCGCCTTCAGAGCCACCGGCGACCGGTTGAAACGGTATTCCGATCTGCGCCACGACATCCTTGGAACGGGTGCCCCAGTCGGCCGGATAAGTGATCAGGCGTCCGTTCGGGAAGGTGTCCGAGGCAGCAAATGCCTGCGCGCAATCGTAAAGCGCCTCGTAGCTGGGCAAGCCCGGGCATTTTTCCTTCATGTAGGGCGGGAAGATCCAGCTCTCCCTCGGCTGCAGACCGAGCGAACCGACGACCACGATGTCGCCCTTGGCCACCGCTTTCGGATAAATGTCGCCGACGTTGTTGGTCCAGGTTTCCGGCTGCACGTGCAAATCACCTTGCGCAATCGCCGCGAACTGCGGCACCGCGCCCGCGGTGATATATTCGACGTCGTAGCCGGCTTTCTTGAACAACGAGCCGGTGATATGGGCCGAGATGTGCTGGCCTGTCCATTCGTTGATCGGAATCTTGATCGCGTCGGCGGCCTGAGAAATGGCGGGCAGGCTGCTGGCAACCAGCAGACTGGTTGCAAGAAAGAAGTTTCTGTAATTCATTAGCATTTGCTCCTCGGGTTTTATTATTAACGCGGATTGTGACAAACCCACGCTGTTGAAACAAAAATTATTATTAAAAACGTATTATGTTTTCGATTATAAGCTTATATTTCCAGTCAGGAACCCGAATAATACCTCATAAAACAGCATATAAATAACGAATTTTGAATGCTCTGGCTGCTAAAGCACAGGATCAACCGGCCTGTTACGACCTGCTGGTTGCGTTTGTCGCGGCAGGGTTTAATCGCCTGGCGGGAAATCGGGCTCCGCTTAACACACCATGATTCAATTCATTCTGATCCCGTATATCTCAACGGAATCAGAATGGTAGCAAACCAATCTAGCGCAAAACTTGAGGAAACAAAGTTACTGCCATGAACATACTTGAAGCTCAGGACTGGACCTTTCCAATACCCATCGCCTATGGCCCCGAGCGTCTCACCGAGATAGCCGATTTCTGTCGCAGTGCCGGTATGAAAAAACCGCTACTGGTAACCGATCGCGGCAGCCGAGCGCTGCCGTTCATAACCTCCATCATGCAAACGCTCGCGGACAACGGCTTGCCTAACGATATCTATGCCGACATCTCCCCTAATCCGCGCGACGATGAAATAGCCGCCGGGCGCGAGAAGTTTCGTGCGGGCGAGCACGATGGCATTATCGCCGTCGGCGGTGGCAGCGGCATGGATGGTGGCAAGGCGATTGCGACGGTAGCCACCAACGATATCGATCTGTGGGCCTTCGAGTTCGAACGAACCCCGCCGGACATGAGCAGGGAAAAGCCCTTCCCACCGCTAATCTGTATCCCCACCACCGCGGGCACAGGGGCCGAAACCGAGGGCACGGCGATGATCACCGAGGTTGAGCGCAAGATGAAATTCTGCACCTGGCATCCGCAGTTGAAACCGGTGCTGGCCTTGCTCGATCCCGAGATTACTGTCGGCCTGCCGGCAAATCTTACCGCCTGGACCGGTTGCGACGCGATGGTGCACGCGATCGAGGCCTACTGCGTACCGGGATTTCACCCGATGTGCGACGGTATCGCGCTGCAGGGCCTGCGCCTGATCAACACCTGGTTGCCCACAGCGGTGAATGAGCCCGGCCTCGTCGAAGCCCGGGGTGGCATGCTGACGGGTTCCTGTCTCGCCGGTATCGCGTTTCTGAAGGGCCTCGGAATGGTGCACGCCATCAGCCACATGGTCGGCGCCGAGTACGACACCCACCACGGCCTGACCAATGCCATCGTGCTACCCGCGGTACTGAAATATAACGCGCAATCGATAACCGACAAGATCCCGCAGATGTGCGACGCGATGGAGGTCGGGGATAAATCCTTCGATGGCTTTTATCGTGCTGTCTGCGAAATGCTCGACTCTCTCGGAATTCCGCTAACCCTGGCCGACATCGGTGTACCGCCCGACTGCGCTGCGCTGATCGCGGAAAGGGCCATCCAGGACAGCGCCGCCACTACCAATCCGCGCAAGGCTTCGGTGGCGGAGATTCAATCCATTATTGAAAAGGCGATAAGCCACGGAAGGTAAGCATTTGGTTGATGGCGGCAAATGCAATGACACTGCCTGGCAAGCCACTGTCAAATGCAAGGCCTGACCCCGGAGCCCGCTGCATAATACAGAACCGCTGATTGGCAGCAATCCGGCGTATCGTGGTTCTGTCCAGCCTGTAATGGCCACAGGAAGTACCGTTAAAACAAAGGCTTCATTCGTTTTCTTAGCTGCCACCGGCCTGAATACATTGCTTCGAAACAGATGTAATTGGTCATTCGTTGCTTTATGCAGTGAGGATAAATAGTATATGTTTTTGCGATTTCACTACTCGGCGAGGACCTGAGATGTTCAACCATGGATTAATGCTTGCGATACTCATGGCAGCTACTAGTCTGGTGATTCCTTACGCCGCTATCGCTTCTGATTTAATAATTGCACAGGCCGATACTTCGACTCCCAGTACAGAAAAAAAAATCGAAACTGATCGATCTGTGGCAACCCGGGGATCCGGGCCAGCGCATGAATATACGCGGTCGGGTAACCAGCATCGACGGCACTCCGCTCGGCGGAATCCAGATATCCCTGCGGCAGGCGAACGGGGACGGCGACTATACCGAGAACTACCGCACCACCCTCGAAACCGACGCCCGGGGGCGCTATCAGTTCGGCTCGGTAGTGCCAGGTAACTATATGGGGGCCAAACACGTCCACCTGACCGTGTACCAGGATGGTTTCGAGTACTTCGACACCAGCATATTGTTCAAGGGCGATCCGAACCTGGACGAACACTACGAAGACGGCACCGCCATTTTTCTGGAGGAATCCAGCGTGAATGGCGAAACCATTATGTTTGGCCGTTTCGACATCGTGCTCACCCCGGAATAGTCCCGGCGCGCCGACATACTCCGCCACGGGATCGATGAAAAAACCATGAAATTCGGAAAGCTGTTTTCTGTTTCGCTGATTGCCTGCCTGTTTCCAGTGGTGACGATTGCCCAGTCACTCCAGCAGGACAATCAGGTGCGGGCAAGCAACGTCCCTGAAGCACCGCCCGGTAATTCGCACGAGTTTTATTTCACCCACGGAATCTATAGCGGTGAGTTCGACGATTACGACGCGGGCGGGCGCTGGGCGATCGATTACCCGAAAGCGGATCACCAGTTCCTGGTGGCCTTGAAACGACTCAGCGTCGTCGACGCCTACGAATCAGACAATGCGATCGAACTGACCGACCCCGGGTTGCGGCAGTTTCCGCTGCTTTACGCGGTCGAAGTCGGTTCGATGTCGCTGACCGAAGCGGAAGCGCTGGCGCTACGAAACTATCTGTTGGCCGGTGGTTTCCTGGTGATCGACGATTTCTGGGGCAGCTGGGCCTGGGATCAGTTCCTGACGCAGATGCAACTGGTATTCCCCGACCGAGCGATCGTCGAGGTGCCGCCGGAACATCCCGTGTTTCACGTGTTTTACAACATCGATCGCGTCGTACAGGTGCCCAACATTCGTCAGGGCTGGGAAGCGCAATACGGCGGACCTACCCACGAGTATGACGGCGTCGTGCCTCACGTGCGTGGCATCTTCGACGACGACGGCCGCCTGATGGTTCTGATCAACTGGAATACCGACCTTGGAGACGCGTGGGAGTGGGCGGACAATCCCGATTACCCGCTCAAGTTCTCGACCTATGCCTTTGAAATCGGAATCAATTTCGTCATCTATGGCATGACCCACTAGCACCGCCCGGGTTCAGTCCGAAGCATGTTCGAATTCCTGTTCAAATACCCCGCCGAATACTTTGCAGAAGGCAGGTTGATAACCGCCCTGCCCTGGTGGCAACTGGCGCTGCTGCCGCTCGGCATAGCGACGCTCGCCTTCGTGGTGCTGGGCTACTTCAGACTGCCGGGACGCAGCCGCGATCGCATAGCAATCTCGTTTCTGCGCGGCATGGCGCTGGGCGTGATTATCTTCAGCCTGTCGCGGCCGTTACTCGAAGTCACCGCGCAGATGCAACAACCAGGCGTGGTCGGCGTTTTGCTCGATAATTCGATCAGCATGGGACTAAAGGCTGCCGATCGAAATGCACGCAGCGATTTTATCCGCCAACAGTTCGACGCCGAATCCGGCGATCTTTTACGCGAACTGCAACAGTTCTTCGACCTGCGCCTGTTTAAGTTTGGCGCCGAAACAAGAGCGATCGCCGACATCGCCGCTCTCGATTTCAACGACGGCGACAGCGATTTAACCCGGGCGTTGAGCTTCACGCAGGCAAGCCTGCAGGGTGAGCCGCTCGCCGGCCTGGTGGTTGTCAGCGACGGTGCCCTGCAGCCCGACGAGTCTCTGGACGCCCTGCTGTTATCCCTCAAATCGGCTGGCATTCCGGTATACAGCGTTGGCCTCGGCGAGAGCCGCTACGCCCGCGATATCGAAATCAGCCGCATCCGGTTGCCGGGCAAGGTTTTAAACGGCAGCCGGGTGATGGCGGATGTTTCCATAAAACAGCAGGGCTACGACGACCAGTCGGTGGAACTCCTGATCGAGGACGACAGCCAGATTCTGCACCGCCAGCAGGTACGACTCAAACCCGGCATGCAGTCGCTTCGGATTCCACTCGCGACCGAGGAGTCCGGGGCGCGCCAGCTCGAGTTTCATCTGACCACCATGGCCGATGAGAAAATCACCGCCAACAACAGTCGGCAGGCCATGCTGACCGTAGACGATCGTAAAATCCGCATTCTCTACTACGAGGGCGAACCCCGCTTCGAGCTGAAATTTGTCCGACGCGCGGTTGCCGACGACGAGAACCTGGGCGTTACCGGATTGATCAGAACCGCCGACGCGAAATATTACCGCGTGGGTATCGAATCCAGCGATGAACTGCGTAACGGCTTCCCCATCACCCGCGACGAACTATTTTCCTACGACGCCATCATACTGGGTAGCGTCGAGAATTCATTACTAAGCCGTGAGCAGCAGGATATGATCGTTGAATTTGTCGGTGAGCGCGGGGGTGGTCTACTCATGCTCGGCGGCCGTCATGCCTTCACCGAAGGAGGACATCGCGATTCCGTGCTACACGAATTATCCCCCGTGGTCATGCCCGACCAGGCCGAGCCCGAATTCAACCGCCCGACCAGGATTCAGCCAACCGAAGCAGCCTGGGTCCACCCGGCGCTGATCATCGCCGACAGCAGCGAAAAATCGATCGCCCGCTGGCAGACCTTGCCGCCGCTAACCCTGGTCAACCCGATCCGTCAGGTTAAACCCGGCGCTACGCTGCTGTTAAGCAGCCCGGGCAGCGAGCAGAACGCGCCCTACGTGGCGATGGCCTGGCATCGCTACGGTCGCGGTAAGGTGCTTGCGTTTCCGGTACAGAATTCATGGCTGTGGCAAATGCACCACGAAATCGATCTCGAAGATCAGACCCATGAACTACTGTGGCGGCAAATGCTGCGCTGGCTGGCCGAAAGCGTGCCGCAGCGCTTGAGCCTGAGCCTGTCGGCACCGAAGATTCATGCCGGCGGCGTTATCACGCTACGCAGTGAAGTATTACAAAGCGATTTCAGCGCTCGGCAGGAGGCACAACCGCGTGCCGTCCTGACCGCACCGGACGGCAGCGAACGGACCATACGCCTGCAGACAAATCCCGCGCAACCCGGCACCTACGAAGTAGAGCTGTCGGTTGCCGAACCCGGGGATTACCTGGTGCACGTGGAACTCGATGATAATGAAGGACAGGTACGTCGCAGTGCCGACACCCGTTTACTGGTAACCCGTACCGGCGACGAATTCTTCAACTCGGAGATGAATGAAAAGCTGTTGCGCCGCATTGCGAAAGAATCCGGCGGCCAGTTTTTCAGACCGCAGGATATGGGCAAACTGGTCGATGCCCTGGATAGCAATCCGCGCGGATCGCGCACCCTGCTGCGCCTCGAGTTATGGGATATGCCGGCCCTGTTTCTGCTACTCGTCGCGCTGCTCTGCGCCGAGTGGTGGTATCGTCGATGGCGGGGCCTGGCATGAAAATTAGCGCGATCCTGCTGCTCTGGCTGTGCGCAGTCCCGTTCGCGCAGGCGGCACAAAATCATCTGCTGATAATCGGCGGGATTGGCGGGGTCGACGCTTATCGCGAGCTGTTTGCGGGTAGAGCGACGCGCATGTATGAAGCCGCCATCGAGGCCGGCATCGAGGAGGACAATATCACCCTGCTGAGCGAGGCCGAGTTGCCGGGTACGCCAAAACCGCACCGACTCTCGGACAAGCCGACGATCCTGCAGGCGTTCCGGGAAATCGGCGCCAGGGCACAGGTCGATGATCGCGTTTTCGTGATCCTGATCGGCCACGGCAACCCGCGCGGCGACGGTGCCGCCTTCAACCTGCCGGGCCCCGATATCTCTGCCGGGGAACTCGCCGAAGCCCTGGCCGGGCTGGAAAATCAACTGCTCGTGATCGTCAACACGGCCTCCGCCAGTGGACCTTTCATCAATGCGCTGTCCGCGGACAGGCGCATTGTCATCACAGCGACATCGAGCGGCCGCGAGTACTACGCGACGCTATTCGGCGATCACTTCGTTGCCGCCTTTGCCGAGTCCGGCGCGGACACGGACAAGGACGAGCGGGTATCGATGCTGGAAGCCTTCGTGTTTGCGCGCCGCGAGACCCAGCGCGCCTACGATAACGAAAAGCAACTGTCCACCGAGCACGCCCTGCTCGACGATAACGGCGATGGCGAGGGCAGTCGCGACCCGGGCGAGTTCGAGGCCGACGGCGCACTGGCAAATCGCGTCTACCTGCAGCAGCCGCCCTCGCTGGCGCTCGGCGCCTCCGCGCAACTGGTCGAGATGATGCAGCGCAAACAGGGACTCGAGCAGTCGATCAGCGACTTGAAACGGCAGCGCGAGAGTCTCCCCCGCAGTGACTATTACACCCGGCTCGAAACCTTACTGGTCGATCTTGCCCTGCTCAGCCGGGAAATCAGGGCACAGGGAGGTTAGATGAAATATCTGTTCGCACTGTTGCTGCTAGGCATGGCACAACTCGGTTACGCCGCCGACGCCCGGCTGGATCAAATCCAGGCACTGCGCCTGACCGGCGATTACCCCGCCGCGATCGAACGCGTCGAGGCCGAACTGGCGGCAAAACCGGACAATAGCCTGCTGCTCAACCAGCTTGGCGAACTGCAACTGGAGACGGGGCAGCTGCAGGCTGCGTCCGCGCGTTTCCGCCAGGCGCTGGAGTCCGGCGAGCCCGACCGGTTGATGGCGAAACTCAATCTCGCCGAAATTCACCGCCAACAGGGTGAATGGCAGGCTGCCGAAACCCTGTGGCGCGATATACGCCAGGCTTATCAAACCGAGGCAAGTTTAAGCGCGCGCGACCTGTATGCGATTGCCGGCGCCACGCGCCATCTGGGCCGATCCGATCCACAGCTATTCAAGAAAGCGGTACGCTTGTTCGATCAGGCGAGTAACAAAGATCCTGCCTACCTGGACGCGGGTATCGCGCTGGGTGAGCTGCTGCTGGAAAAATACAATAACCAGGAGGCAACGGCACTGTTCAGGGAGTTGCTCGCAATCAACGATGAAAATCCGCGCGCACTGCTGGGGCTCGCGCGCAGCCAGCACTTCGATTATTCATCGCAGGCAGTGACGACCACGCTGCAGTCATTATCGATCAATCCCAACCTGGTGCCGGCGCGGGTTTTCCTGGCGCAACTTTTCATCGAACTGGAGCAATACGGAGACGCCAGGCGCGAGGCGGAGCTCGCGCTCGAAATCAACCCGGAGTCGCTCGAGGCCCTGACCATGCTCGGTGTGATCGATCACCTCGAACGCAACACCGAAAAATTCGAAGCCATCGAACGACAGGTCCTGGCGCTGAATCCGGGTTATGCCGAGTTCTACACCACGCTGGCGAACCTGGCGGCGCAAAACAGGCTGTACCGGGACGCCGAAAAGTTCGCCCGGCGCGCGGTGCAGCTGGATCCGCAGTCCTGGCGCGGCTATGGTTTGCTGGGAATGAACCAGCTCAGGCTGGGCCAGATCGAGGCTGGGCGCGCCAGCCTCGAACGCTCCTTCGCCGGAGATCCCTACAATGTCTGGATTAAAAACACGCTGCAGCTCGCGGATACCTTCGATAGCTACGTGCAGACCGACCAGGGGAAATTCAGCGTCGTTTTACATGGCCGGGACAACGCGCTGCTCGGCGAATATGTTCACGATCTGGCATCCCAGGCTTACCAGCGCATGAAGACGCGCTACCAGCACGAACCCGCTCAGCCGATTCGCATCGAACTGTACCCGGATCACGCCGATTTTTCGGTGCGCTCGGTCGGACTGGCCGGCGTCGGGCTGCTTGGCGTCGCCTTCGGGCCGGTGGTGGCGATGGATTCGCCCGCCGCACGCACGCGCGGCGAGTTTAACTGGGGCTCCACGCTGTGGCACGAGCTCGCCCACGTATTCCATTTATCGATGACCGACAACCGCGTACCGCGCTGGTTCAGCGAAGGGCTCGCGGTCTACGAGGAACGGATTGCCCGACCCGGCTGGGGAGCCGATGTCAGCCCGGATTTTCTGCTCGCCTATCTCGACGGACGCCTGTTGCCGGTCAGCCAGTTGAACAATGGATTTGTTCGGCCCACCTACCCGGAGCAGGTCATCCATTCCTATTTCCAGGCCTCACTGGTGTTCGAATTCATCGAGCAGCGCTGGGGATTCGATGTGGTCAGGGACAGCCTGAACGCCTACCGCGACAGTAAAAATCCAGACGTGGTGTTATTGCAGCAACTGCAACTGGACAGCGCGACACTCGACGACATGTTCGATGACTACCTGAAAACCCGCTACGCCACCGCGCTCAAGGCCCTCGGCAAGGACACGGAACCCGGTGAGCAAGCCGCAGCCGCGCAGCCGCCGGCACAGGTGACGGTCGAAACCGCGCTGCCGGACAAGTATTTCGATCAGCTCAAACTCGGGCAATTACTCTACGAGCAGGGCAACCTGGAGCTGGCCGAATTATTCCTGCAAAGGGCGCAACAGCTGTTCCCCGAATACGCGGGCAGCGATAGCAGTTACTGGCTGTTGGCCAGGATTTATCTGCAGCAGGAGCAATACGCGCTGGCGCAAGCGCAGCTGGATCAATTGATCGCGATCAACGCCGAGCATTACCCGGCGCAACTCGAGCTCGCTAAGTTACGCGTCAAAAGCGGCGATATCGCCGCCGCCGTGGATGCGCTCGAAGGCGCGGTTTACATCTATCCCTACGATATCGAACTGTACCAGGACCTGGCCGGTTACCAGACTTCGCTGGGTAACTGGGAACGGGTCGCGCAAGCGCGCCGTGCCCTGCTGGCGCTCGACCCGGTAGACAGGGCCGAAGCGCACTACCAGCTGGCCTTTGCCTACGAGCGCGCGGGTAATCGATCTTCGGCACGGGAGCAGATACTATATGCACTCGAGATCGCGCCTAATTTCCAGCGCGCGCAGGAATTGCTGCTCTCCTTGCGCGCAGCGACGCCGGCCGCAGCGGAGGCCCAGTAGCCGATGAGACAGATCGATCGCATCGTCGGGCAACCGGGCCAGGCAGATCCCAAACGGTACAAGAGGTCCACCGATGGATGAACACATGCAACAGACAGAATCCCTTCAGTCCACTGACGATATCGAACTCGCCGAGGATTTGATCCGTCGCTACGAGAAGCTGCGCGGCGAACTTGGCAAACTGATCATAGGCCAGGATACGGTCATCGAACAGGTCATGCTGACCATTCTGGCCGGCGGCAACAGCCTGATCGTTGGCGTGCCCGGCCTCGCCAAGACGCTGTTGATCCACTCCATCGCCCAGGTACTGGATCTGCAGTTTTCGCGCATCCAGTTCACGCCGGACCTGATGCCGTCGGATATCACCGGCACCGACCTGGTGCAGGAAAACCCCGACACCGGCAAACGTGAGCTCAACTTTCTGCCCGGCCCCGTTTTTGCCAACATCGTGCTCGCCGACGAAATCAACCGTACACCGCCGAAGACGCAATCCGCGCTGCTCGAAGCGATGCAGGAACACCGCGTCACCGTGCAGGGAAAAACCTACGTGCTGGAAGAGCCGTTTTTCGTGTTCGCCACGCAAAACCCGATCGAACTCGAGGGCACTTACCAGCTGCCTGAGGCGCAGCTCGATCGGTTCATGCTCGAAATTAATATCGATTATCTGTCCGCGGAGGAAGAGCTCGAGGTGGTGCGCCAGACCACTTCACTGCGCGAAATCGCATTCGAATACGCCATGAACGGCACGGAAATACGCGCCTTTCAGCAACTGGTACGTAAGGTCCCGGTGTCGCAGCCGGTGTCTCAATATGCGCTCGACCTGGTGCGCCACAGCCGCCCGGGCAGCGACGACGCGCTCGATTTCGTAGATGACTGGGTCGATTACGGCGCCAGCACGCGCGCGGCGCAGTACCTGTTGCTCGGCGGCAAGGCGCGCGCGTTGATCAACGGCCGCTACCACGTCGATTTCGACGATATCGTGCAGCTCGCCAAACCCGTGCTCAGGCATCGGGTGTTGCGCAATTTTCACGCCGAATCGGAAAAAATAACGTCCGACGCGCTCATCCAGCGCCTGCTCGATGCGGTGCCGTTGCCGAGCTCGGGCATGTAGCGGGCGGCACGATGCTGACAGGCCGATCGTCACAGGAACAGTTACCCGGGCAACGCTTCATCGACCCGGAGGTACTCACCCGCATCGATAACCTGGAACTGATCGCGCGCGGTGTGGTGGATGGATTCATCAGCGGTCTGCATAGATCGCCGATGCTCGGCATGTCGGTGGATTTTGCCGAACATCGCGCTTATATGCCCGGCGACGACGTACGCCGCATCGACTGGCGACTTTTCGCGCGCACCGACCGCCTCTACGTCAAGGAATTCGAAGCCGACACCAACGCCAACCTGCACCTCCTGCTCGATGTATCCCGTTCGATGGACTACGGCAGCGGCGCGGTAACCAAACTCGAGTATGCGAAATTTCTCGCCGCGAGCCTGGCCTACCTGTCGCGGCGTCAGCGCGATCGTATCGGCTTGATCACCTTCGACAGCAAAGTCATCGAGACAATTCCGCCGTCGATCAAGCATTTCAACACGGTGTTGCATGCACTCGACCGCCTGCAGGCTGGCGGCGCCGGCAATTACCGCGCACCGCTCGAAAAAATAGCCCTGAACCTCAGGCGACGCAGCCTGGTAGTACTGATTTCGGATTTATACGACACGCCGGAGCAGCTGTTAAGCGCGATCGGCCAGCTACGCCACCGCGGCAACGACCTGATCGTGTTCCACCTGCTGGACCCGCTGGAACTGAGCCTGGAACTGGGTGACGTTTCCAGTGTGGAGGACCTGGAATCGGGTGTTAATCTGCCGATCGCCACCGCGCAGTATCGCGACAGCTATCGGCAGTTGATCCGGGATCACCAGGCGGAACTTGAGCGCTGTTTTGGCGCCAACCAGATCGATTATATCTTCGCCGACATTTCCCGGCCGCTCGATAACATCCTGTTCCGCTACCTGTCCGACCGCGAACGCCAGAACCGGACCCGCTGATGGGCCTGTCCTGGATCAACCCGCTCTACCTGTCCGGCTTTCTGCTACTGGCTTTGCCGGTGTTGATCCACCTGGTCCAGAAACAGCATCGCCAGGGCGCACGATTCCCCTCGCTGATGTTTTTAAAGCAAATCCCGCAGCGTGAAAAACGCCACCTCGAAATCAGACACTGGCTGCTGCTGGCGTTGCGCTGCCTGCTGCTGCTACTCATCGTGCTCGCGTTTGCGCGCCCGTTCTTCAGCACCACCGACGGGACCGCGGGCCTTGCGCCCGAGCGCCAGGACAGCATCATCGTGCTCGATCGTTCCTACAGCATGCGCATTGCCGACCACTGGCAACAGGCGCTCGACAAGGCGCTAGGGCTGGTGGATCGAAAACAGGCAGGCGACCGCATCGGCGTTATACTGGTCGACGACGAGGCCGCGATTATCAGCGACCTGACCAGCAGCACAGCCGATCTGCGCAGCCTGCTCAGGGACCAGTCACCCGGTTTTAAGGCGACAAGACTTCCGCCCGCGATCGAACAGGCGGCGCGCTTGCTCGCAGGCAGCAACGCCAGCCGCAAACAGATTTATGTCGTCTCCGATTTTCAGGCTTCCGCGGTGTCTACGATCGCCAGAATTCCAGGGGATATCGAACTTACCGCCCTGCCCGTCGAAGTGACCCGGGCCGCGAATGCGTCGATTACATCGGTTGGCATCGAAGCGTCGTCACGCGCGGCCTCTGCAGAATTCTCGTTAAGCGCCGAAATCGTGAATCGCGCAACAATCCCGCTCGACCAGGAAGTCACGCTCAGGCTCGACGGGCGTGAACTGGCGCGGCGCAAGCTACGCCTGGCGCCAGGGTCGACGATAACTGAAACCTTCGATCGCCTGAGCGTTAGCGATGATTTACTGCGCGGCATCGTCAGCCTGGAGGACGATGCGCTCAACCTCGATAACCAGCACTTTTTCGTTTACTCGAGCAAACAACAGGTTCCACTGTTAATCGTCGAAGCCACGACGCCGCGCGCCAACCAGTCGGTTTTCCTGCACAACGCGCTGGCGCTGGCGCACAACCCCGCGTTTCGGGTCGAACATATGGCCATCACCGAATTAAAACCCGAAGACCTGCCATCCTGGACCGTGATTATCATCAATGACGTTGCGCTGCCCGCGGGCCCGCTCGCCGACGCGCTCACCGATTTCGTCAACGCGGGCGGTGGATTACTCGTCGCCACCGGCGCGGCAGTGCAGCAAAACTGGCCCACGGCCTTGCTGCCGGGCAGCCCGGGACGCGCGGTCAAGGCCAAACAGGCAACCGCCTATAACATGACGGACTTCGAATCCGACCATCCGCTCAGCATCGATCTCGGGGCGCGCAATACAGTCGATCTGTCGCTGGCGCGCGTTTTCAGGTATCGCGAACTGCAACCCGGGGCGGACGACCGGGCCGGGGCGCGCTACAGTGATGGCGGCGCCGCGCTGCTGGAACGGCAGATCGGGCCGGGGCGCGTTCTGCTGCTAACCACAACGCTGGATGCGCACTGGAACGATATCGCGCTGCAACCGGCCTTTCTCCCCTTTCTGCACCAGAGCCTGCGCTATCTCACCGCCTTCGAGCCCTATCCGAATCAATCCGCGGTCGGCGCCATTACCGACGTAATGCGTTACGCGGGCGCGCTCGCGGGCGCCGATGCCCTCGTCGTCGCCAGGGCGCAAGGGCCACTGATCGTGGAATCGCCGGCGGCCGCTGAAATCCGCGTCGACCGGCAATCTCCGCTGCTAACCCTCGCCCGGCCGGGGTTCTACCAGGTCCATCACGCGACTCCACCCGGGGTGGAAATCACCCTGGCAGCCAACGTCGATCCGCACGAAGCAAACCAGGAGATGCTTGACGTGGCCCGATTTGTGGAGGAAATTAGAGCCTCAGCCGACTCTGTCGCCACGGGTACGACCCTGAACCGGCGACAGGCAGCCGAATTCGAGCAGCAACAGCAACTGGCGTACGCGATTTTACTGGTTGTGCTGGCATTAACGCTGGTCGAGGCCCTGTCCGCTAACTGGATCGGGATCAGGCAGTCCATGCGCACCCGCGAAGCAGGCTAACCGGCGGAAAAAACTATGGACACGACGCGTCACAACATCGGGCTCAGACTGTTTGCACTGCTGCGCCCCGCCTGGCAGCCGCGCAACGGCGGCAGGCCGACGCTGCCCGCTGTCATCGAACGCATCCGACAGCGCTGGCGGCTACGCCTGCTGACCGACGGCCTACTTTGCACCATCGCACTCGCGACCGTGCTTATCCTGGCCGCGGCCTGGCTGGTCAACGCGTGGCATTTCGCCCCGAGCGCGGTCTGGGTGTTACGTTTTTTCTACGTTTTGGCGCTGGTTGCGCTGGTGCTGCAGTTTTGCGTCAAACCCTTGCGTCGCAAGGTGGATGAAGTCCAGGTCGCGCTTTACCTTGAAGAACACGAACCAGGCCTGAACTCGGTTATTCTGAGCGCCGTCGACGCCCGGCGCGCGCAGAACCGTGATTTATCGCCACAACTGGTAGAGCACCTGGTGGGTCGCGCGCTCGATGCGCTGGTTCAGGTCGAGTACGGCGACCCGGTCGAACGGCGTAAACTCCGGCATGCCGGCGCCAGGCTTGGGATCGCGCTACTCGTTGTTATCGGCCTGGCGCTGTGGCCGCCCGCATTCCTGCGCACCGGGGCACCGGCATTGCTACAGCTGTGGAACGGCGCGAGCGAAGTCTCTCCCTATCGCATCGAGCTTGCGCCCGGCGATATCGAAATCGCGCGCGGCGACGATCAATTGGTCAGCGCCATGATTGCCGGTTTCGACGGCGCCGACGTGCTGTTATTCACCTCGGTGGACGAGGGCGAAACCTGGCGGCAAACGACGATGGCCCCTGCTGGCGAGGATGGCCGCTACGAATCCTTTGTCTTCGATGTCGCCCGGGACACCGATTATTACGTCACTGGCGCGGGTCGACAGTCCCCGACGCATCGCATCGCGGTGGCCGCCATCCCGGCAATCGAGTCGATCAGCCTGCTTTACAACTTCCCGGCCTATACCATGCTGCCAGCTGAAACCAGCCAGGGCTCGGGCGATATTACCGCGCTGCGGGGCACGCGCGTCGAAGTGCTGATCAAGCCAACGATTGATATCCCGGGTGGCGCGTTAGAGCTCGCCGATGGCCGGCGCATCGACCTGCGGCGCACAGGTGACGCGACCTGGACCGGGGAAATCACGGTGCAACAGGACAGCAACTACCACGTGACCCTGCAGCGTGCGAGCGGCGTCCCTGTCGACGCCTCGGCCGAGTTCCGTATCAGCGCGCTCGACGATCGCTTTCCGCACGTCTCGATCACCAGTCCCGGCCGGGACACCAAGGTCAGCGTGATCGAGGAGCCAGTGTTAAAAGTGCGCGCCAGCGACGATCAGGGCATCGCCAGCCTGGAACTGGTGCTGTCGGTCAACGGCGAAGCCGAGCAGCGCATCAAACTGCTGCCGACGGCGGATGAGTCAGATGCCAGGCAACAGGTCGACGCCGAGCATATCGTTTACCTCGAGGATCTGGGCTTGCGCCCCGGTGACCTGATTTCCTATTACGTCAACGCCGAGGACCGGGCTCCCACAGACGAGGCCAAAACCGCGACCAGCGATATCTTTTTTTACCAGGTGCGACCGTTCCGCAATAATTACCAGCGCGCCGAACAGCGAGGTGGCGGTGGCGGTGGCGGTGGCGCCCAGGGCGGTCAGCAGCAGGGTCATCTGTCGGAGCAGCAAAAGCAGTTCGTCGTGGCTACCTTCAAGATGATTCGCGACCGTCATACCTTCAGCGACCAGACCTACCTGGAAAACCTCGAACTGCTCACCACGGCACAGGGGCGTATCCGCGACCGGGTAGAGGCGATCGTGAGGCGCATCAGAAGTCGGTCGATCGTGCGCAGCAACGACAGGTACAAGGTCATACTCGAAGAATTGCCGCTCGCAGTCGACGCCATGCTCGAAGTAGAGCAGCAACTGCAGGAAGCCGAGGTTGAACCGGCACTCGCCGATGCGCAGATCGCCCTCAAACACCTGCAAAGAGCCGATGCGGAATTCAGGGATATCAACGTTTCGCTGGCCAACCGGGGTGGTGGCGGCGCCGGCAACAACACCGGCCTCGAAGATCTGGCCAACCTGTTTCAGCTGGAAATGGACAAACTGCGTAACCAATACGAGACCGTGCAGCGTGGCGCCCGGCAGCCTCCGCCGGGCGAAGTCATCGACGAGACTCTCGAAAAATTACGCGAACTCGCACGCCGCCAGCAACAGGAAGTAGAACGCGCTATGCGCCGCCAGGACCAGACGCCGGGTGGCGGATCCAGCCAGAATCAGCTCGCGCTGGCTGAAGAGCTGGAAGAGATGGCAAGACAGCTGGAACGGCTTTCGCGTACACAGCCAAACCCACAGTTACAGCAGTCAATCAAACAGATGCGCGATGCGGCCGCAGCCATGCGCGGTGCGGCGACGGCAGGCGGCACGCGAGGTGTCGACCAGGCGCGCCAGGCGACGCAAAACCTGCGCGAAGCCAGGCGTCTGCTGGACCAGGGTCGAGTGCGGCAGTTTAGCGAAAAGGTCGAGCGCAGCCTGCGCCGGGCCGAACTGGTGGAGAAGAAACAGGCCGACATCAAACAGGAAGTGTCGGCGCTGGATGAAAAATGGGGCGACAAGCTCAAGGCACAACTGGAACAACTCAACCACAACAAGCAGGCACTCAGCGAGGAATTAACCAGGCTGGAAAGTGAGCTCAGCGAGCTGACGACAAACGCGAAAGAAGAACAGCCCCAGGCAGGTCAGTCGTTGAAGCAGGCGATTCGAACATCGCGCAAGTATCGCTTGCACGACCGAATCGGCCGCACCCGGCAAATGATCCTGCTGGATGAAAAAGGACACGCGCTCGACAACGAAGGCGAAATCCAGAAGGGCATCGGCCAGATACGCGAACATATCGAAACCGCGCTCGATAATGTCGGCGAACAGGGCGATGGCAAGCTCGAGCGCTCGCTCGAACAGCTGCGCGACCTGGCGCGGGAATTGCGCAACCTCAGGCAACGCGGCTCGGGAACCCCCGGCGGTCCGGGTGCGCAGACCAGCGCTTCGGGGGGGCATTGACGCCGATGGAGGTCCGATCGAGCGCGGCGAGCTGGAGGGCATCGCCGAGCGAACACGACAGCTCGGCAACAGTTTACTCGACCAGGGTGTTCCTGCGGGTGACATCGATCCGGTGCTGGCGAAAATCGAGGAATTAACGCGCGGGCAGAATACCGATTTGTTACCAGCATCCACGCTGCAACAGGAATTTGCGCTGCGCGCCCTGATGGAACTCGAATACAAGTTACGCAGCGAATTCGATGAACCCGAGTACCCGGAACTGTTGATATCCGAACCGAGCGAATTACCCGAAAACTACGAGAAAATGGTCGCCGACTATTTCCGTAAGTTGAGCCAGCAGTGACTACCCCAATGGCGGCTGTTCCCTGTCCTGGTAATGAATATGCGGTTAAACCCGAACCATAAGAGGAGCTGAGAATGTTACAACACGAATCGAAAATTACCCTGTCGAAGGCAGTTATCGGTCTGCTGATTGCAACCCTGGCTTTCGCCGTCGAGGCGATGGATGCAAATTCCGCAACCCCGTCTTCCGCGGCGAAGAAAAAGATGAAACTGGTCGACCTGTGGCAACCCGGAGATGCGGGCGAGCGCATGAATATTCGCGGCCGGGTCACCAGCCTCGACGGGACACCGCTGGCCGGCATAGCGATTGAAATCCGACAGCCGGATGGCGACGGTGAATGGTCCGAGCGCTACCGCACCACGTTAACCGCCGATGCCAGGGGACGCTACCAGTTCGGTTCGGTCGTGCCGGTCAGCAATTATTGCGGCGATCCGCACGTCGAGGTCGTGGTGTACCAGAATGGCTGGGAGTACTTCGACGACAAGATCGTTTTCGAAGACAATGCCGGCGCGGACCACGTCTACTACGGAGATGGCACATCGGTTTTCCTCGAGGAGTCCGACGTGAAGGGAGAAACCATCAAGTACGGGCGCTTCGATATCGTCCTGTCGCCGGAATAAACCGCCCTGCACGCCCGGCAAGGGTTTGTCCAACCGGTGCATTCCGGTCGGTTTCATTATTCCACCCGGATTTCTGTGGAATATCGGCAAACGCATCCCGGTTTTCGGTAATTTTGCCCTTCTCTAACCTGAACAAATCGCGAAACACCGGGTGTTTCACTTACATGTCATTGAAAATATTTATCAGTGCATAAGTCTAATGGTAAATCACGGAATATGAACTAAGTTTAATAAAGATCTGGATGGCGATGAAAATTATGCAAAACATCCGCGGGTTACCGCTAAGGAAGCCCCGGGGGTAGTCGATAACCTGAAAACAGCTACCGCCATCACTGAGGCTTAGTATGGCTTGTACACACGAAAAAAATTGCGAACTGTTTGTGCAGTTCGCGCTGAACCCCGCTCTGGAGCTCTGGAAAAACGCCTATTGCCATGGCGATTTCAGGTCCTGTGTCAGGTACGAAACTTCCCTCGCGGGCCAGGTAGTGCCGTTATCATTGCTACCGAACGGCCAGAAAATAACGGTCAACCGTAGCCAGGACGAACTGGCGTCGACCGCGTTGTTCAACTGCGTTTCCAAAAACCGGCTGCCAATGGCGCGCTCGCTGATCAAAACGGTTGGCGTCGATATCAACGCCTGTAATGTCGAAGGCACCACGGCACTGATGGCCGCGGTCGAATATGGCTCGCTCGAGATGATCAAGCTGCTGCTGACTTATAATCCCGACACCTCGCTGACGAACACGCACGGCCAGACCGCCTATGACCTCGCGGTGGAAAAAAACGATGCCGTCCGGATGAAACTGCTGGCCAGATAACAGTAACCCGATCGCATCATTCGAATAGAGAATTACTATGCATGAATTTTTACCCTGGTGGGTAACCTCGATCTTACTGGCGATAACCACGCTGGGATTTTATTTCGTCAACAACAAAACCCTCGGGGTGGCCGGCAGCTGGACCCGGGTAGTCCAGTTTAAAAGCGACCGGGACATGGACGAGGCACAGGATTTCTTTGCCAGGCGGCCGAAAATGTTCGAGGACGCCCTCATGGCGGCGACCATCCAGCACTTTGGTAAGGCCGAGGTGACGCGTTTTCTCGAGTCGCGACAAAAACACGGGCAGGACGCGGAGGCACCGCAGCCATCGGCCGGAACCACCCGAAATCACTGGACGGTCCACCTGGCTTTTCTCTGTGCCCTGGTATTGGGTGGATTAATCGGCGCGGCGATTCGGGGTAATCCTGGCATTCAAATGACCATGGGCAGCCTGCATACCGATCTTTTCGGCGAGGGATTCGCCTACTTGATGACACTGTTTGTCGGCGGCGGCCTGGTCGGGTTCGGCACGCAGCTGGCAGGCGGCTGTACCTCGGGTCACGGCTTGAGCGGTGTGAGCCGGCTGGTACCTGCCAGCCTCGTAGCAACTGCGTCGTTCTTCGGCGCCGCGATCATATTTTCAATGGCGATCCATTATCTGGGCTAGGTAATTCGAAATGCAAAACACGACAACAATGGATTACGTTCTCTACAGTCTGTTCGGGTTGGGTATGGGTGCGACGCTGAGCCTGGGTGGCTTCTCCGATTTCGAACAGGTACATACCTTGTTCCTGTTACAAAATATCCCGCTGTTACTGGTTTTTTGCGGTGCGGTGGGCCTCAGCATGCTTGGATTCTTCACCTTGTTCCGCAAGCGAGACATTCCGAAAAAAACCTATAACGGCGGCACCATTCCCGGTAGCGTCATGTTCGGTATCGGCTGGGCGATGACCGGCGCCTGCCCGTCGATTGCACTGGTGCAACTGGGGGAAGGTAAACTCGGCGCGCTGCTGACCATTTTCGGGATCGTAACCGGCGTGTGGATTTACCGGGCGATTGCGGCGCCTAATTTCCGGCTCGATACCGGTATTTGCGGCGAGTAGCATTACTCAGAAACAGGAAAAGAGGTCGGCGACAAATACGACCTATTAGCATTTCGATTTGTCACCCACCCCTTTTATACGGATGGGCGGGTGATCAAGTGCATGTAGAATTCAACCGCAATAGTGAATACCGAAAACAATTTCAGTAGCCTGCAGCACGGCTATGCGAGAAGATAGATCGACGCGAACAATCATTCCCGCCCCGGATAACATAAAACCAAAGGGAACACTTATGTCCAAGGTTGATCTCGAACTATGCTACATGTCCGCGACAGAGGTTCTCGAGCGCTTCAAGTCGCACTCATTGTCGCCCGTCGAATACTTACAGACCTTGATCGATAGAGCCGCCGAAACCGAACCCGTGATCAACGCCTTTGCTTTTACGTGGTTTGACGAAGCGATGGATCAGGCGCGAAAAGCGGAAAGCAGCTACGCCCGTTCCGACAGTCATACTCGCCCGCTCGAAGGATTGCCGATCGCCGTCAAGGACGAGATGGACATCGAAGGTCAACCTATGACCAACGGCTCGCTTTACCTGAAAGACAACGTGAGCACGGAAACGCATTTTGCGATTCAGAGATTGCTGGATGCGGGCGCCATTGTTCATGCACGAACCACGACCCCCGAGTTTTCCTGTTCTGGTACCGCCGACTCGAAGATTCATGGCACCACGCATACGCCCTGGAAACACGGCTTCACCAGCGGTGGATCGTCCGGCGGCTCAGCCGCCAGCCTCGCTGCGGGTACGTCGCCCCTGGCGACCGGCTCCGATATCGGCGGCTCCATCCGTATTCCGGCCGCATGTTGCGGCGTTGTCGGCTACAAACCCCCGTATGGCCGAAACCCGGATAACACCGCCTTTGCCTATGACATGTACGCGGTCATGGGTCCCATGAGCCGAAACGTCGGCGACTCCGCGCTAATGCAAAATATCCTCTGCGGGCCGCACCCGCTCGACAATGCGTCGATCCGGCCCCGATATGTGATTCCTGATTGCCATGACGATATCAAGGGTTTGAAAATCGCGTGGTCGATGGAACTGGGATTCTTCGAGGTCGACGAACACGTCCGCACCAATACCCGGCGAACCCTCGAATTGCTGGAAAGCCTGGGTGCCGAACTGGTCGAGGTCGATTTTGGCTGGAGCGACGAGGCTGACCGAGCCGCCCAGGATTACCTGGATCACTTATTCAATGGTTACATCAAGCGATTCGTCGATACAGATCCAGAACTGGCCACGCCGTGGGCAATCTATTGTGCAAATGCCAGCGGCGTATCCTCGGCAGCCGATTTTTTCGCGGCCTATGAAATGCAGGCAAAAATGGCGCGTCGCGTCGGTAAGATCATGGAAGACTGCCATGCCTTCGTTTGCCCGACGCTGGGATTCCACGAAATTGCTGCGGATCAACATCCAGAAGATCCCGTCATTATCAACGGCAAGACCGTTGATCCGCTGTATGGCTGGTGCATGTGCCATCCGTTCAACATGCTGGGTCGCCTGCCCGTTCTTGCGGTTCCGTCGGGCATCGGCGGAAATGGTTTACCTACCAGCATACAGGTCGTGGCCAGACACCTCGACGACGAACGTGTGTTTCGTGTCGCTACTGCACTGGAATCAGCCCAACCCTGGCTGGACTGCAGCGAACGGCGTCCGGGTATTTAGACGAATCGCGCCAATTTTATGCCCGTGAAAGCTACCTGCGAGCCGACTCTACAGGATTAGCCGGATCACTTTCATATCGTCATAAATAATCGCATGGAAAAGGGGTCGGAGACAGGTAATTCTCACGGGAGTATGACTACAGGTTACTGCCTTCTCTCGATTGCTCGTTCCGGGGTAGGATTTTTTATAGCAAATCAAGGATATCCCGATGCAGATTTGCGGGAATATCAATGCCCGCCTCAGCCGTTTTCTGACGGTTTTTGAATCTTCGACTTCCCGGAAGACGCGTGCCCTCCTGGGCCAGTACCGCTTCGAATAATTTCTCACCACGCGCCAGAAATCCATCCGGGTCACCATGCCTGGCGGGGTCGATTGCGATCATGAACTCCCCGCCTTTGGGCGGCCCTCCCTCGCCAGCATCGTCTTCCATTGATTCGATACTCAGGAAATCACCGATCAATGCACCCGCCAGTAGTTCCACCATGAGCGCCAGGGAAGCTCCTTTGTAACCGCCAAACCCCAACTGCGCACCCTGCAATACCACGTTGGGGTCGGTGGTCGGTTCACCGTCGGGACCGATACCCGCCGTTTCAGACACCGGGTGACCATCTCGAGCACAAATCATAATTTCGCCGCGCGCCATGGAGGAAGCAGCCTGATCGAAGACCAGGGGCGGTTTTCCCTGACGCGGCCAGGAGAACCCCATCGGATTGGTTCCGTACACCGGCTTGATGCCGCCCGCAGGCGCGACATAGGGATAGGACGCAGTGAATGCAAATCCGCACAAACCGTCGATCGCCAGTCTTTCGACTTCAGGCCACATCGCGGCAATATGAAACATGTTGACGAAGGCAAGCGAGGCGATGCCGTTGGTACGCGCACAATCGACCAGCGGCTGATGTGCGATGGCCTGCCCGAGCGGTGCAAATCCGCCATCCCCATCGACGCGGATGACCGCCGGGGCCAGCTGTTCGACTCGAGGCCGGGCTTTACCATTGGCACGACCCGATTTTACCGCGCCGCAATACCAGGGCAGCCGGAAAAGTCCGTGCGAATGGCAAAGATCGCCTTCGGCCTGGATCATTCGATCGGCGGCGGCCCTGGCATTTTCTTCATCGCAACCGTTAACCAGCAGGCATTTAGAAGCCAGATCGTGAGCTTCTTCAAGCGTTAAATGAATAGTGGTCAATGGCCTGCTCCGGGACGAATAAAACAGGCAGCATACTTAATAACCACCGTTGAGGAGGGATGGACTTCCCCGCTGCGGTAAACAACCCCGGGTTAATCTGAAATCATCGAAGGTTCAGCCGGTGAAACCCAGGACACGCTATTGGCCGCCCGCGACCGTTAACGGTATGGCTGCCCGGGTGTAAGGAATATCACCGAAATTGCGCTGATAATTTTTGGCAGGTGACGCTGTTCAATCCTGTACCCCGGACTGTTGAGGTAGAGCCCGGAAACTAGACAGTATCCTTGCCTAACTGATCGATCAGAGCTCGCAGCAGGTCGGTTTCAGTCAGGATGCCTGCAACCTCGCCATTAGAGCCTAAAACGGGCAGACCTCCGATTCGATTATCGATCATTTGTTGCGCTGCCTCTGAAAGTAGACCCTCCGGTTGTATCGTGACGACCGGGCTATGCATCACTTCGGACACCTCCACCGGTGCTTCCTTGAAACGCATAGAAGCAATTTTCAGGTCACGACGAGTAAGGATACCAACAACATTATCGTTTTCATTAACGACGGGAATATGATGCAGATCCTTGTCTCGCATGATCTCGACTGCCTTCCAATAGTCCGTGTCGTCACGAATCGTGACAGGCGCATGCGTCATATAGCTTTCTACTTGCATCATAGTTCCCCTGTGGCTAGATAGCGGAAGTCTAAAGAGCATATGCCCCTACAACAAGTAGTGATATTTAATCATTGAAATTAAATAAAGAAATGGTACTCAGGGGTGGAATCGGACCGGTCCGCGTTCGGTGGTCCGCACTCGGCGGTCCGCGCTCGGTGGTCCGCACCCGGTGCTCCGCGTTCGGCACCGACACGAGGATTTTCAGTCGGACTTTAATTTTTACAGCTTAACAAAATCAGCTATTTACGACGCTTCCCATTCCCGTTTGTGCCAGTTAGTGACAGTTACTTGGTCACATGTGTCACACCATCTGTATACCCACACATGCACTCTCGATGCGGAGATTAGCACCCTTAAGTTCCGCATATTATGCGGAATTTAATCTTGCCAATGCGGAGATTATCGATCATAATATCCGCATACTTTGCGGAATTTATTGCGTGTATATTTGGCAACATAAAGACTGGCCAAACCTTACCTGGGACGAAAAAAAGCTAGCGAGATTGCTGGCGAAAGTTTCCAGAAAACAGGGTCACCTGCTCGGAAGGATGGAAGCCCTGGGCTTTGAACTCCAAAAGGAAGCGCACCTGAGCATTCTGACCGAAGATGTCGTAAAGTCATCCGCTATCGAAGGTGAAAACCTGGATCCTGACCAGGTAAGATCATCCATAGCGCGACGTCTTGGTATGGATATTGGCGGTCTCGTGCCGGCTGACCGCGATGTCGAAGGCATTGTTGAAATGATGCTTGATGCCACCGGCAATTACCGCAAAAAACTAACCGGAAAACGTCTCTTTGACTGGCATGCCTCACTATTCCCGACAGGACGAAGCGGCATGAGCCTTATCACTGTCGGCAATTGGCGCAATGATAGTAGCGGTCCCATGCGTGTTGTTTCCGGAGCCATTGGTAAAGAGAAAATACATTACGAAGCACCACCGGCAAAACGTATTCCAACGGAAATAAGGGCATTCCTAAAGTGGTTCGCCAATCCAGGAGATATTGATCCGCTCATTGCCTCAGGCCTCGCGCATTTGTGGTTTGTCACTATCCACCCGTTTGAAGACGGCAATGGCAGGATCGCTCGAGCCATCGCAGATATGGCGCTTGCTCGAACGGAAAACTCGGATCAGCGTTTCTACAGTATGTCGTCACAAATACGTCGTGATCGCAATGACTACTACACCATGCTGGAGAGAGCCCAAAAAGGTGACCTCGATATCACGGGCTGGATGGAGTGGTTTCTAAACTGTTTAGATCGCGCCATTGAAGGCGCACAAGGGACATTAGGCGCTGTTCTTAATAAAGCACAATTTTGGGATCGATTTGCAAAAGAACCGCTAAACGAGCGCCAGGTTAAAATTCTAAACAAACTACTTGATGGCTTTGAAGGAAAGCTCACCACATCGAAGTGGGCAAAGATAGCAAAATGCTCGCAGGATACCGCCTACCGCGACATTCTGGACCTGATCGACCGGGGTATTCTCCAAAAGGATCCCGGTGGCGGGCGCAGTACCAGTTATTCGCTGATGAATTTTTGATCAACAGTCGAGAAGCAAAACATAAAGTTGTTGTTGACCAACTCAGTCGATTCACTACTTCCAGTAACTCAAGTATATTTCCAACCTTCAAACAATATAGGCTGTTTGGTATGTATTCCGATCGATACGAGTCCCTATTCGTACGTGTTAAAAACGGCGAACGAATCCTGATTGATGGGGCTACCGGCACTGAATGTGAAAGACGTGGTGTACCACAGGTGATGAATACCTGGAACAGCGGCGCAGCCCTTTCTCACCCTTGCATAGTGCGATCCGATACACGAAGACTATATCGAATGCGGTGCTGAAATCATCATTACCAATACTTTCAGCTCGTCTCGGCACGCGATGCGCTCTGCGGGTATCGAGGATCGTTTCGAGGCGCTGACCAACGCTGCGATTCATCTGGCCAGGGAAGCTCGTGAGAATAAACGTAAACCAGAGGTCCTGGTTGCCGGCGGCATTACCCATTGGATCTGGACTGAGGATAAGCCATCGCTGGAAGAGCTCGAGGCCAACAGTCGGGAACAGGCGGTATTGATGGCAAAAGGCGAATGCGATTTGATCATGCTCGAAATGTTGATCGACATCGATCGATTGCTTGCATGTATCGACGGTGCTGTAGCCAGTAACTTACCTGTCTGGGCCGGAATTTCACTGGAGCCAAAAAATGGGAAGATGTGCCTGCTCAACGGCGAGTCACTGGAAGATACGCTGGACGCGATCAAGGGCAAAAATGTTCCTTTGCTGAATATCATGCATACCGAGGTCGACCACATCGATGCCGCGCTGGATATTGTACAAAACAACTGGGATGGGGCAATCGGAGTATATGCGCATACCTGCAAGTTCAGCGATGACAATACCCAGGCAATTTTTGACGATACAATCTCCCCCGAGGATTACGCCAAAGCAGCAAAGCGATGGCTGGATCGCGGAGTGCAAGTCATCGGCGGCTGTTGCGGTGTGCGTAAGGAGCACATCTGTGCACTGCGGGAAGTTATTTAGTTAAAGCTATTGAATAACATGTGTCTGGATTGATTCCCTTGAGCATCAGGCAGGTATATCTTGCGCCTCCAGAAAGGCAATTGTTTCCTGTGAGTTCGGTGGATTACAACCCTGCCGGGTTATATTGATGGCGGCACAAGCGCAGGCCCAATGTAGCACTTGCGCAAGACCGGCAGGCGAAGCATTGGACATCTTTGTCTTGTCGAGTGAATACTTTTGATGCAAAGCTGAAAGTAGACCCGCTTGAAAGCTGTCGCCTGCACCAACGGTGTCCTCCACCAGCGCCACACCGAAACCTTCAAATTCAACCTGGTGTTTTTGATTGTATAGAAACGCGCCCTTTTCACCCCGGGTGAAAACTACGATACCTCTGTCCATTTGCGTCAGAAATCTGGAGGCAAGCTCGTCGAAACTTTGCCTGTAACCCATCATATGCAGATCTTCGTCGCTGGCTTTTAATAGATCACAGTAGGGTACCAATGTTTCAAGTCCCCTGACATACGCTCGGTGGTCCTGCACGATGTTCGGCCTGAAATTAAAATCGATACTGATTAAAATATCCCTTGATTTCAGTGTTTCGATAATTTCAATTACCCGGGAAATGTCCTCGGGTACAACCGCCAAAGAACCGGTATGTAGCAACCGCATGAAAAGAGGAATTCTATTGAGTATGTCTTGCGCATCATATTCACGGTCTGCGATGCCTTCCCGGTACAGGCTGTAACTTGGAATCCCGTCGTCATCCAGTTGAACCACGGCCAGCGAAGTCGGCTTCGACACACGAAAATCCTCATCAACCAACACACCATCGGTTAGCAACTGGTTTTCGAGTACATCACCTAAATGATCCTGTGATAGCGGTGAAAGATAGCTGACCGGCATCCCCTGTTTGCCCAGGGCTCTTGCAACATTGTAGGGCGAACCTCCAGGATTGGGCTTCAAGTTGCCCTTTTTGGTGGGCAATAGATCAATAATCGCTTCACCAAACACACCAAAGACGGATTCATCAAAACTTGACATAAAAACCTCTGCTTTCCAATCAAAGGTCAAAACCGGACGGCATGACTACCATATCTCTTATTGTCACATGGCGAGGGCGAGACAGCATAAAGAGCAGTGATTCGGCCACTTCGTCTGCATCGAGCAAGCAGCCATCCGATTTCGCCTGCGCAAGTTTTTCTTCGGGCCAGTCACTCAACAAATTGGTAATCACAGGCCCCGGCGAGATTGAAGCCACGCGTACCCCATGCTTGAAAACCTGTCTGCGAACAGTTTGTACAAAACAGTTGATTGCCCATTTGGATGATGCATAAACCGGTTCCCATGGAGTCGGGTAATGAGCCGCCAATGAACTGGTTACGATGATGTCCCCGCAGCCACGCTCGATCATATGTGGTAACACATCGTGAATGTTTTTCATGACGACATTGACATTGAGGTTCAGCATCCGGTCGATCGAAGAATTGTCCGCGTCGATCAGATCACCGCCCAGATAAAGTCCGGCATTGGCGTGAAAGATATCGAGTTGCCCGGCACACTCCAGTATACGGGGCATCATGGTCGCGCAGTTTTCCGGATCTAGAAGATCAATGTTTAGCGCAAGCAAATCATCCCCATGCTTTTCCTTCATCTCACTCAGGCCAGCCGTGTCTCGATCGATGGCAACAACCCGGGCACCGGCAGATAGCATGACTTCAACACAGGCCAGTCCGATGCCTGAAGCCCCGCCAGTCACAGCGGCAACCTTATCGCTTAATCCATGCATCACCTGCGCCCATCTACTGCCTGCGAAATCAAACGGCTGCCTCGTTCACAATTGCTCAACCTGAGCACGCAGCTCGCGGATTCTGCTACTGATATATCGATCCAGATGATCGATTTCATCAATCATCGTAGCCTTTACTATATCGCGATCGTTGGCATCCTTAGCTATACCATCCAGCTCTTGCAACACCTGCTGCAAGACATCTGAAATTTGCGGATCTTCTGCATATTCGGGCCTTCCACTATCGGTGATTATTGTCTTTTGCGACCGTCCAAAACTGTACTTTCGACTTTTAGGTAACAGCGAACCCTTGGCTCGCTTGTAATAAATCCTCAGTACATCCTCGCCATTCTCTTCGCGCAAACTGTAACGGGATATTTCGGACGGATTATTAATCCCCATTTCTTTTAATATCGAATTTCCATTTGAACTACTGATATTGATTTTCGAATCTTTCTTGCTCATGTTAAGTACCCTGGTTTAAGGACGGTTGTTGTGTGGTCTGCCTGACATTGATTCAGTCGATGCCCCGATTTTCAGGTAAGCAGCCAGCGCGGCTTCCATACCCTCGGCATAAATCAGGTTTAACCAGTTTGCAAAAGCATTCGCAAAACGGTGTTGCTCAGCCAGATCTCCATAGATATTTCGCATTTCGATCCAGGTACGGGGGTCGGCTTTCGCCGAGTTTGCCTTCTCTGTAAGCTGATCCCAAAACGGATCATTGGGTTCAATTTCAGAACCATCCTCGCGGGTACCAGCACACATCCGCGCCCAGGCTGCTTCCACCAGCGCCAGACCTTCGATCGGCGTGCCGGCATTTAATCCATCGCGTATCGTCGGGATGATAAAACCGGGGTGACGGCTGGAGCCATCAAACGCGACACGACGCGTGGTATCTACAATCTTCGGATTGGCAAAACGCCGGTCGATCAGCTCAACATACTGTTCGGGAGTCATACCGGGAACCGGCACCACGTGCGGTACGATTTCTTCCAGCTCGACCTTGCGGAACATGGCGTGGATTTTTTCGTTAGCCAGGGATTCGGCTATCGTCTCGATGTGCAGTAGCTCCGCAACGTTTACGAGTACCTGGTGACCCGCGTTGAGGATGCGAATTTTTTGCGCTTCGTAGCCGTACACACTATCGGAAAACGTCGCACCCGCTTTATCCCAGTCGGGTCGGCCTGCGCAAAAATCATCTTCCATAACCCATTGTCGGAACCGCTCATGAGTCACCGGAACCGCATCGTCAATCCCGAAACCTTGTGCCAACGCCAGTTCGTTGGGACCCGTCGCAGGCACGATGCTATCGACCATCGAACTGGGAAAGCTGCAGTTGGTATCGATCCAGTCCGCCAGCACAGGATCAGACAAGCGCGCCAGTGAGACCACGGTTTGCCTTAGAATGGCGCCATTGCCCTGCAGGTTGTCACAGCACAGGCCGGTAAAGGGGCCAATGCCTCGATCACGCCTGAGCCTGAGCGATGCAACGATTGCACCAAATGCTGTCTTCGGGGTGCCTGGATTTTCAGCATCGTGCTGAATGTCGGGATGAGTGGCATCGAAGCCATTAGTGGCCGGATCGATATAGTAGCCACCCTCAGTCACCGTTAATGCGACGATGCGAATCGCCGGATCGGCCATGCGCTCGATCAATGGGCCATTACGCTCTGTTACAGGGACATAATCGATCATCGATCCGCACACCTCGGCCGATGTGCCTTCGGGATCGAGCTCAATCAGGGTCGTCAGATAATCCTGCGCCTTCATTTTTAAACGCATCTGCTCGTCGTAGGGCCTGACTCCGGCGCCGACGATAGCCCAGTCCATATTCAGTCGCTGCTGAAAAAGGCGATGTAAATACCAGGCCTGGTGTGCACGATGAAAATTGCCCAGACCGATATGAACGATACCCGGCGTCAGCGCAGAGCGGTCGTAGGTCGGCCTGATTACAGACTCAGGCAATTGGCCCAGGGTGGCATTGGAGAGCTTAACGGTCATGTCGCTGTGCCCATAGGCTGCTGTATTAGTCATCAATCCTCAAGCCATTTTCATCGAACTTGTGGATCATTTCGGAACGTGGCGACAGACTTATCTTGTCACCATGCTTGAAATCCACCTCACCGTCGGCACGCACGGTAATGGTTTCAGCAAGTCCAGTGTCATGGATATGGAAAAAGGTATCCGAGCCAAGATGCTCAGCAACACCGACCACGCCTTCCCAGTCACCACCAGACACCTGCACAGTGATATGTTCAGGTCGCGCACCGATAGTAGGCACACCATACTTCGCTGCAGCTTCACCGCTGATGAAATTCATCTTCGGAGAACCAATAAAGCCGGCAACAAACTGGTTCCTGGGCCTTTTATACAGCTCAAGCGGTGAACCCACCTGTTCGATCACACCGGCGTGTAAAACTACGATCTTGTCCGCCATGGTCATCGCCTCGACCTGGTCGTGGGTTACATAGATCATGGTGGTTTCCAGACGTTTGTGCAGTTCAGAAATCTCCAGACGCATGCCCACCCGCAATGCCGCATCGAGGTTTGACAGAGGCTCATCAAACAGGAATGCCGCAGGTTCACGCACAATCGAGCGACCAATCGCGACCCGCTGGCGCTGACCACCGGAAAGCTGTCCGGGACGACGATCAAGATAGTCACCCAGATTGAGTACTGACGCGGCGTTGTTAACTCGCTTGTCAATCTCGGCTTCATCCATCTTCGCCATCTTCAACGGAAAGGCGATGTTCTTGCGCACCGTCATGTGCGGATAAAGTGCATACGACTGGAACACCATCGCCAGCCCACGTTTGGCGGGTGGCAGAGTGGCGGTTTCCTTGCCGTCGATCTGGATCGAACCCGCGGTGACATCTTCCAGTCCAGCGATCAATCGCAGCAGGGTTGATTTACCACAACCTGAAGGGCCGACAAATACACAGAACTCGCCTTCTTCGATGGTCAGATCCAGTGGTGGGATAACTTCAACATCGCCGAACTTCTTTTGAACTTGATTAAGTACTATTTTTCCCATGAGCCTAGTCCCCTATTTAACCGCGCCAAAAGTAAGGCCGCGTACGAGTTGTTTTTGGCTGAACCAGCCTAGAATAAGAATCGGTGCAATCGCCATCGTCGATGCCGCACTGAGCTTTGCGAAGAATAGTCCTTCCGGGCTCGAGTAACTGGCAATGAACGCGGTCAGCGGTGCCGCTTTGGCTGCTGTCAGGTTCAAGGTCCAGAAAGCTTCGTTCCAGGCCAGGATGAAATTCAGCAGTAGCGTCGAAGCGATGCCCGGTATAGCCATCGGCGTCAATACATACAGAATTTCCTCTTTCAGAGATGCTCCATCCATTCTTGCGGCTTCCAGTATTTCGCCTGGAATTTCACGGAAGTAGGTGTACAGCATCCACACGATGATCGGCAGGTTGATCAGCATCATCACGATTACCAGACCGGTACGCGTATCCAGCAGACCCATCTCAATAAACAGCAGATAGATCGGATACAGAACGCCAACCGCAGGTAGCATCTTGGTGGAGAGCATCCACAGCAAAATGTCTTTGGTCCTTTTCGACGGTGTGAAAGCCATCGACCAGGCGGCCGGAACCGCTATGATGATGCCAAGCAGAGTCGAGCCACCAGCAATAATCACCGAGTTCCACAGGAAGCGCATGTAATTAGAGCGCTCCATAACCACGCCGTAGTTTTCCAGCGTCCAGTCAAAGAAGAAAAAGATCGGCGGATCACTGATCGCCTGCGCTTCGCTTTTGAAGCTGGTCAGGATCATCCACAGGATCGGAAAGAAGATCAGCAAACCGACCACCCATGCCGCCGATGTATTGATTATTTTGCGATTATTAGTTACAGCGCGTGCCATTATTCTATCCTCACTTATCCAGGTTTTTGCCGACGATGCGCATCAGGAAGATCGCAACAATGTTGGCGAGTACGATGGCGTAAACGCCTCCGGCGGAACCCAGACCGATATTCTGACTTTCCAGCACTCGCTGAAAGATCAGGTAAGTCAATGTTCGGGTACCAAATGCACCGCCCGTGGTGACGAAGATTTCTGCGAATACAGCGAGCAGGAAGATCGTCTGGATCAACACCACCACGGTAATCGCACGACTCATGTGCGGCAGGATGATGTACCAGAATTGCTTGAGCTTCGGCGCGCCATCCATTTCAGAAGCTTCCAGCTGTTCGCTATCCAGTGACTGGATGGCGGTTAGCAGAATCAGCGTCGCAAACGGAAGCCATTGCCAGCTGACCATCATCACGATCGATTGCAAACTGGCCTGACTCAGCCATTGCACCGGCTCTGCCCCGAAAAATATAAATAGATGAGCGAGCAGGCCATTGGTTGGATCCATAAACATGTTCTTCCATACCAGTGCCGATACGGTCGGCATAACAAAGAACGGTGAAATGACCAGAATACGAACAGCACCCTGTCCCCACATCGGCTGATCCAGCAGTAACGCCAGCAGGACGCCAAGGACGATGGTAATCACCAGCACTCCACCCACAATAATCAGCGTGGCCTGTACGCTGGGCCAGAAAGAACTGGAACTGATAAAACGCACGTAGTTGTCAAAGCCGACCCAGTCCAGGCCGTTGGCCATCGAGTCGCCACGCAGCGGCAGGTATTTCTTGAATGAAAAAAACAGCGTCATCATCAGCGGTACCAGCATCCAGCCTAAAAGCAGGACGACTGCTGGCGCCATCATCATGCGCGCTGCGGATCGTGAATGTTCTGTAGCCATGACTAATCTCCTCTTGTCGGGACACTTCCGTCCCGGTCAGATTTGGTTGTTATCAGAGCAAAAAAGGAATCAGAGGGCGGGCTCGCCGCCCCCCGAATCCAGAGGAGGAATTAACGGTAACCCGCGGCTTCCATAGCGTCGTTAGTGATGTCCTGAGCCTTGCTTAGCGCTTCTTCCACGCTTTGCTGCCCGGCATACACCGCTGAGAACTCCTGGCTGACTTCGGTCGCAATACCGGCAAATTCCGGAATGGCGACGAACTGGATACCCACATAGGGGACAGGCTTGACCGTCGGATTTTGTGGATCAGCTGCTTTGATGGACTCCAGTGTCATCTCAGCAAAAGGTACCTTTTTATAGTTAGGATTTTCATACAGCGAGGTACGTGCACCTGGAGGTACGCTAGCCCAGCCTTCTTTAGAAGCCACCAGCTCGATGTACTTTTTAGAAGTCGCCCATTCGATGAACTGCCTGGCAGCGTCTACCTTTTGAGAGCCTTTTGGAATGCCCAATGCCCATGCCCACAACCAGTTGGCGCGCTTACCCAGACCGGTATCAGGTGCCAGAGCAAAACCCACCTTGTCTGCAACCTTTGAATCATTTTTATTGGTGACGAATGAAGCAGCAACGGTTGCGTCAATCCACATACCACACTTGCCTTGCTGGAACAGCGACAGGTTTTCATTGAAACCATTGGTCGCGAAACCTTTCGGGCCAGACTCTTTCATCAGGCCAACAAAGAAGTTAAGCGCATTCGCCCATTCCGGCTGATCAAACTGTGCGTTCCAGTCTTCATCAAACCAGCGCGCACCGAACGAGTTTGCCGTCACGGTGATGAAGGCGCCACCCTCACCCCAACCGGCCTTGCCGCGCAGGCAGACGCCGTTAATGCCGTTGTCACGATCTGTCATCGCCGCTGCGGCCTTACGGATGAATTGCCAGGTTGGCGCCTTGGGCATTTCCAGACCGGCCTTTTGCATCAGGTCGGTGCGGTACATGATCATTGAGCTTTCGCCGTAGAATGGAGCAGCATACATCGTGCCTTTGTGGGACAGACCGCTACGCATCGCCGGCAGAATATCGTCAATGTCGTATTCTTTGGACAGATCGTCAAGCGGGACCAGCCAGCCGTTTTGGCCCCAGATCGGGGTTTCGTACATGCCGATGGTCATGAGGTCAAAGGCGCCGCCCCTGGTGGTGATGTCGGTAGTGACACGCTGACGCAGTACGTTTTCTTCCAGCGTAACCCACTCTACGGTATGACCAGTCTTGGCAGTAAAGTCATCGGTTAATTTCTGCATTCTGATCATGTCGCCATTGTTCACAGTGGCAATGGTCAAATTCTCTGCCCCGACAGCAGCCGAGCCCAATGCGAGTGCCACGGCACAAACGTAAGAGATTGTTTTCATCAATTGATTCCTCCAAGAATAATTATTGGTATATGGACAACGTATATAAATTTAATCGAGAGTCATCTTTTGAACCAATACCTAAACAACTAAAACATGTACTTTCTTGACTAATTATGCGTGAATACTCGTGGTTATATGTTTTTTTTGTACTTATTTTTAGAATTAAACACATGCAGCGCATGAATCAACCCACCGATTACGAGCAAAAAATTATCAATAGGGAATTGCCAGGCAATAACGACGATAAGAGCCTGGAGCAAGAGTTGGTTAGCCCGATGGATGGGGCTATACGCTATCTTGAGCACGGTTACCCCAATTCCCTGGTGCGCTGGCATTACCACGAGGAATACGAATTACACTTGATAGTTGCCTCCAGTGGCAAGGCATTTGTCGGCGACTACATTGGCCCGTTTTACGCCGGACACCTGGTCTTGACAGGCCCACGCTTACCCCACAACTGGATCAGCTATCTAAAACATGGTGAGAGTTACGGCCTGAGGGATATGGTTTTACAGTTTAAACATGAAACAATTGCCGATGCGGCCAGGAGTTTCCAGGAGCTAGAGCAACTTCTTCCCCTCCTGGAGTCGGCAAGGCACGGCATCGAATTTTTTGGCATGGGCAAAATCGCCGAACACTATATGAGCAAAATTCGTGATTCTTCTGGCATCCAGCGCCTCACCCAATTTTTATTGCTAATGCAGGAAATCGCGCAATGTAAAGATAACCGTCTTTTGTCCACCTCGCGGGTCGAATCGAAACTGGATAAAGCAGGGCAGGATAAAATCAGTGCCATAGTCGACTTCATCACTGAAAATTTCCAAAACGAAATCAGTCTCGGATTAGTCGCAGAAATGGCAGGTATGAGTCCAAGCCATTTTTCTCGTTTTTTCCGTAAAGCTACCGGCAATACCTTTAAGAATTTCTACACCGGGGTAAGGATCAGCAAAGCTTGTGAATTACTCTCCACCAGCGACAGACAGATTACGAGTATTTGTTACGACGTTGGCTATAACAATATTGCCAATTTCAATCGCCGCTTTCTGGAGCGAAAAAAAGTGTCACCCCGCGAATACCGGCGTCAGGCAAAAGCGCGCTTGATCCGTGGGGGAGAAGCTACCGCATAGTCGGAATCTATCGACAGGGATTCCGATGCAATGGCTGCTCCTGATCGAAGATCGCCCCTGGTAAGGGATTCACCAGAAGTCGCATTCGAAGAATTACTCGATTTAGGAAAAATGTATTCAGGTGCGGAATCGGACCGAACGGCGGTCCGGGTACTCGCATCCCGCTGACAGCGTATGCACTTTACACGCACCGGGATTTCATCGCATGCGCTATCAGGGTGACTTTCGCCCAAAATATTAATTCGCGAGATGCTCGAACTGGCGGGCTACTGCCTCGGCGCCCGGATCGTTGTGGCCTTCAAGTTGTTGCGAGCTGAGATAGGAAGCACGCCCGACTTTCGCCCTGACGATAGTAGCGGTATGATCGGCGCCCTTGCGTGCCGCTACCGCGGCATCCGCAAAACCATTGTCCAGCGCATCCACCATGGTTCGATCGCCGATCTGCGCGCCGCCAATTTCCTGCATACGGTCCAGGCCCGCCTTTAAAGCCTTATGCATCGGCAAACCGCTGGACGCGCCGTCTCCTGCCGCAGCGAAGAAAATAGCCAGCAGAACCCCGGAAGAGCCTCCCATCGTCTGGCTCAATTCCAGACCGATCGCCCGGCACAGCTGGGCGTGGTCAGCCAATGGCAATCTTTCCATCGCTCCGATCAGCGCACGTGCCGCACCGGCGAGCGTAGAGCCGGTGTCGCCGTCGCCGGACCTTGCGTCCAGCGCGTTGAGATCGGCTTCAGCGGCGATCAGAACGTTACAACAGCCTGTCAGAAATTGATTGGTGGGCTCATGTTCGGAAGCCAGGGGTGCGATCGGAGCGAGGCCATCTGACAGGGCTACCTTGCTAACCGGTTGAATCGTAGCAATTCCAGGCCAGGCTGAAAGCGGCGTGACATTGGCCAGTAACTCGATTTCCTGGGCATCGGCCGGGTAAAGCGAGATCGAGACACCTTTCATATCCAGCGATGTCATCATCGCGGCCGGTCCGATAACATGACTTATTTTGTCACCGATACTCGAATGTATAAGTTCGTACACGATGACCGCCATTTCGAGCACAGATGCGCTACCGAGATTGTTGACCAGTGCGATGTGTTTCTTTTCGTCCAGGTTAGTACTGAGCTTCTCGACCATAGCGGTCACGGCATCGCGGGCACCACTGAAGGCGACCTGTTCCACCCCGGCCTCGCCGTGAATACCCAAACCCAGCTCGGCCATACCGGCCGGGATGCGATCTTCTTTCGGCGATCCAGGCACGGTACAGGTATCGAGCGACATACCGATGCTGCGGGTTCCCGAGATCACCTTGTTCGCCGCGGCCGTAACGGTACTCAAATCCGCGCCCACCTCGGCCAGCGCGCCGGCAATCTTGTGGACGAACAGGGTACCGGCGACACCGCGCGCCTGCGGCAAGTCAGGCAGGGCAATGTCGTCGTCGACGACAACCATCTCGACGTTCAGACCAAATGCCCGGGCGCGCTCTGCCGCGAGTCCAAAATTGAGACGGTCTCCGGTATAATTTTTTACAATCAACAGGCAGCCGGACGGACCCGTCACGGCGAGGATACCCGCCAGCACCGCATCTACACTGGGAGATGCAAAAACGTCTCCGCAGACGGCAGCGGTCAGCATTCCCTCACCAACGAAACCGGCATGAGCGGGTTCGTGACCGGAGCCACCACCTGAGACCAGCGCGACTTTCGATTTGCCCCAATCCTTGCGTACCACGACACGGATGTGAGGATAACCGTCGAGACGTGCCAACCGGCCACCGGAAATGGCCACGACACCATCCACGGCCTCGGTAACAATGTTTTCTTTACTGTTAATAAACTGAGTCACTCTTCCTCCGGTTAATTCACACGCGCGCCATCGCAATCAAAATAGAACGCATTCTTAGGGTGTATTTTCAAATCATCGCCACTCTGCAATTCGGTATGGGCATCCGTCACCGTAATCAGGTCGTGACCTTTGAACATGAGATGAAGGCGAGTCTGGTCGCCGAGATGCTCAACCCGTATCACGGTGCTGCTCTCACCTTCGCCCTGAACAATCTGTTCCGGGCGCAATCCGATCGACTCTGCGCCCGCCGGCGCGCCGCCAAACAGGTTGGCGGGCAGGATATTGATACGCGGCTGACCAAGGCGGCTGGCAGCATAGATGCTGACCGGGTTTTCATAGATTTCCCGTGGCGGGCCGAATTGCAACAATCTGCCTTGATCGAGTACACCGACGTGAGTAGCCATGGTCATCGCCTCGATCTGGTCGTGCGTGACATACAGCAGGGTCGCCCCGAGGTCGGCCTGGATACGTTTCAACTCGATACGAAGGTCGGCTCGCAGTTTTGCATCGAGTGAACTCAACGGTTCATCCATCAGGTAGATATTTGGATTGCGCACCAGGGCACGTCCGATCGATACGCGCTGCATTTCACCTCCGGAAAGCTCGGTGGCTTTATTGTCGAGTTTGTGCGAGATCTGTAGCGTCTCGGCAACCCTCGCTACGATCCGATCCATTTCGTCGGCGGCAGTATTCAGGAGCGGTGACTTCAACGGGAATTCGAGATTCTGGCGCACGGTCAGATGTGGATAGAGCGAGTATTGCTGAAATACCATGGCGATGTTGCGCTGCGCGGGTGTCAGCCGATTAACGTTGACGCCGTCGATAATCACGTTGCCGCTGTCAGGCTTGTCCAGGCCGGACACCATGCGCAGCGTGGTCGTTTTGCCTGCCCCGGTAGGTCCGAGCAAGACGACGTACGACTTGTCCGGTACGGTCACGGAAACTCTGTCAAGCGCAAGGTTTTGCGCAAATTGACGGGTCACCTGATCGAGTATCACTTCAGCCATGGCTTAATACTCCGGCATTGGCCTCGGAGAGCAGTGCACGTCCACTGTCCCCGTCAAAAACGGTCAGTGCACGTGCGTCAAATTCCAGTCCTGGCGTCTCTCCCGGGATAATCGCATAACTGGATGGCATGCGTGCCTTGACGGTTCCATGCGCGGTTTCCAGCGTCACGATTTGCGTGGTGCCCAGGTACTCGGTCGCCAGTACCTCGCCACGATAATGCGAGTGATCCGAGAGCCGAACATGCTCCGGACGTACGCCAAGGGTCAAGCTGCCCTGGCTGTCTTCGCTAGCAAGCGGAATGGACAATTCAAATTCACCGAGCCGTAGCTTGCCCGATCCCGCCGATACCTTGCCTTCAAATTCGAGAAAATTCATCGGTGGCGAACCGATAAACTCGGCGACGAACTTCGTCGCCGGCCAGTCATAAATCTCCTGGGGCTTGCCAAACTGTTCGACGACACCGTGGTTCATGACCACGATCTTGTCACCCATTTGCATGGCTTCCAGTTGATCGTGGGTAACATATACGGTGGTGGCGCCCATGCGGTCGTGTAGCGCACGCAACTCTTCCGCCATGTATTCGCGGAACTCGGCGTCGAGCGCGCCCAGGGGTTCATCCATGAAAAAGGCCCTGGGTTCGCGCACGATCGCGCGTCCGAGTGCGACCCGTTGCCGGTCACCGCCAGACAAACCGCCCACCGGTTTGTTCAAAATATCTTCGATGCCGAGGATGCGCGCCACTTCGAGTACTTTTTCACGTGCTTTGGCCCGCGACATACCCTGGCTCAATAGCGGATACGACATATTTTTACCGACGTTCATGTGAGGGTAGAGCGCGAACATCTGGAACACGAATGCGATGTCGCGTTGTGAGGCCCGCTTCTTACTTACCTCCTCGCTGTCGATATAAATCTCACCGCTGGTGGCCGATTCGAGCCCGGCCATCATTCGCAGCGTGGTGGTCTTGCCGCAACCGGACGGGCCCAGCAACATGAAGAATTCGCCGTCCTCGACGGTGAACGTGGACGCCCGCACCGCGGTAAAATCCCCGAACTCCTTGCACAGCTGTTGTATGCGGATCTGCGCCATGACTATTCCCGGAAATGGCTGACGACGACGAACATCAATGTACCGACGAGCGTAACGATAAAGGAATAGGTATACAGCGCCAGTACATAGGGCTGCATCAACATAATCACACCCACGGCGATAGTCAGCGAGGCGACCAGTTCCCAGGACCCTCGACGCAGGCCAAGCAGACCTTCGATGAATGTACTCATTTGCGCACCGCTCCAAAGGTAATGCCGCGCAACAGGTGCCGCCGTAGCAGGATGGTGAACACCATTACCGGTAATAGGAACAGCGTGGCGCCTGCCGCCACGCCGATAATCGTCGGTATAAAAGGTGGCGCCGTTTGCGCGGTGCCCGAGGTCAATAGCACCGCAAAGGCATATTCATTCCAGGCAAAGATAAGGCAGAAGATAGCCGTCGACGCAATACCGGTAGCGGCCTGCGGCAACACGACCTTGTAAAAGGCCTGGAAGCGCGTGTAACCGTCGATCAACGCGGCCTCCTCGTACTCGACCGGGATTTCGTCGATGAAACCGTTAATCAACCAAACCGCAAGCGACAGATTCACTGCCGTGTACAACAAGATCATCCCGGCATGGGTATCGTTCAAACCGAGCTGGCGAAACATCAGGAAAATCGGGATCGCCACCGCGATCGGCGGCATCATCCGGGTCGACAGGATAAAGAACAGCAGATCGTCTTTCAGCGGCACGCGGAAGCGAGAAAACGCGTAAGCCGCGATGGTTCCCAGCACAATTGCAAAAAAGGTGGAGCCGAAACCGATGATAACCGAGTTGAAAAAACGTTCGGGAAAACGCGAGGCGCCAACAATGGTATTGCCTCTTTCACGTACCACTTGCTCGTACCAGGGCAACTGCTCGCGTGGCTCGGCGACCAGGTCGGCGGGCATGCGCGTCTGCGTGGTGAACAGGTTGACGTAGCCTTCGACGGTAGGTTCAAACACGACCTTGGGCGGATAGGCGATCGAATCCGGGGCCGACTTGAAACCGGTGGCAATGATCCAGACCAGTGGCAGCAGTGTGATTGCGGCGTAGCCAATCACCAGCAGGCCGGCAAACCACTTCTGCCGCAAACTCGGCTCAGTTACCGAATAACTCATCGGTCCTTCACCTTGTTGAGCGCTTTGACATAGATCGATGCCAGCCCGAACACGGTCACGAACAGGATGACGGCATAGGCCGAGGCGTAGCCGGTGCGCCATTTTTCGAAGGCTTCTCGCTTCAGGTTAATGGAAGTTAGCTCGGTAATCGAGCCGGGCCCACCGCCGGTGAGTTACACCACGAGATCGAACATCTTGAAATTTTCGATCCCGCGGAACAACACCGCCAGCATCAAAAAGGGCAACACCATAGGAACCGTAATCGTCCAGAACTGGCGCCACTTGCTGGCACGATCGCATTCGGCCGCTTCGTAGATACTATCCGGTATCGAGCGCAGGCCGGCGAGGCAAATCAGCATCACAAAGGGGGTCCACATCCAGGTATCGACGATGATGATGGCCCAGGGCGCAAGCGCGACATCACCGATCATCGAAAACGAGGACGGATCGGCGCCACTCAGGAAACCGACGACATAATTGAACAAACCGATTTGCGGCTGGTAGAGAAAAGTCCAGAAATTGCCGACCACCGCGGGTGACAGCATCATCGGCAGCACGATGATGGTGGTCCAGAGATCATTGCCCCTGAATTTTTTGTTGATCAGGTAGGCTAACGTAAAACCGATCACGACCTGCAAGACGATTGTCCAGAACAGAAAATGTGCGGTTGCCTGCATGGTGATCCAGATGTCGGTATCCGACAGGATGCGTTCGTAGTTGCGCAGACCGATGAACTCGACGTCCTTGTTGGGGCGATTGACGCGGTAATTGGTAAAGCTGAGATAAATAGTCCAGATCAGCGGGAAAATGTTGATCGCCAGTAAAATGACAATCGTCGGTGAGATAAAGAGCCAGGCGATAGCGCGGTCCGACAGCCCTATGGCGCGACCCGCTAAACCGGCCGGCCTGTCCTCTGCAGCTTGATGATTTGGCTCGTCCGACATGAATTCGTCTCTGGATGCATCGTCTCTGGTTGATCTGGAAATCGCAGAGCCGGATCACGGAGATCCGGCTCCGCAGAGTTGTCTATTTCAGACCTTCGTCCTCAAATACTTCATTCCAGTCTTTGGCAAGACCGTCCAGTGCCTGCTTGGCAGTTCCCTGACCCGCCACCACGTAATTGTGGATGCGAGATTGCATTGGCAACAGTAACGACGCATAGGCAGGCTCTGCCCAGAAGTCTTTCACGATTGCCATCGAATCGAGAAAGGTTTGTGCATAAGGCTGACTGGTTGCAAAGCCGGGATCTTCAACCACGGCCCTCAATGCGGAGTAACCTCCCGCTTCCCACCACTTTTTCTGCACATCGGGCTGCGCGAACCACTTGATGTATTCGAGCGCAGCGGCCTGCTTGTCGGAATAGGCGACAACCGAAATGCCCTGCCCACCCAACTGCGCATAGTGTCCACCCGGACCTGCCGGGTTTGGAAAATATCCGGACTTGCCACCTCCAACATTGGGATCGGACTCGACGCCAGGCCAGATAAAGGCAAAGTTCATTTGCATTGCGACCTAGCCAGACTTGTAGGCATCGATGTTTTCGCCCATGTACCAGTCAGACGAACCCGGGGGCGTACAGCAATCGTACAGCGCCTTGTAAAACTCGAGCCCCTCGACTGCACCGGCAGAATTAACGAAACCCTCCAGCTCGTAGGGCTTGTCAGGATTCTCATACTTGAAGCCATAATTATAGAGTGCGTTGGTCACGCCTATGGTAATACCCTCTGAACCGCGCTCCGTGTAAATCGAGGCACCATACACCGTCTTGCCATCGATCTCGCGACCCTGGAAAAATTCGGCAACCTGCTTCAACTCTTCCAGGGACTGCGGGGCGTCGAGTTTGCGACCGTGTTTCTTCATAAACTCAGACTGCAGTTCGGGACGCTCGAACCAGTCCTTGCGGTAAGTCCAACCGACCACGTCGCCAAAGGCCGGCAAAGCCCAGTAATTCGGCGTGCCCTTTGGCCATTCCGCGTAACCGGTGACAGTCGCCGGAATGAAATCAGCCATGTCAATGCCTTCCTTGTCGAAAAAGTCGTTCATCTTGATGTAATGACCGTTCTCCGCTGAGCCGCCGATCCACTGCGAATCTCCGATCATCAAATCACAGAGTTTGTCACCAGAATTCAATTCATTAAGCATTCGATCCGCGAAATTTGGCCAGGGTACGAATTCGAAACTCATATTGTGCCCGGACTGTTTTTCAAAGTCCTTGCTGAGCTCAACGAGCGCATTGGCCGGATCCCATGCTGCCCAGCAAAGTGTCAAGTCGTCGGCCTTCGCGGACGTGGTGCTGAGAGCGGCAACGGCGAGCATGCCTATGCCAAAAGTGGATTTCAATATATGGGTCTTCATTTAGCTAACCTCCAAGGTCTCGTCTTTTGTGTTTCAGCGAGATGTTTGGCACACCAGTTGATGTGCATTGAGCGGGCTTTGTCGAGACTCCCTCAACAAGCCGCGGCTATTACAGACAGCCTGACTAAATTTCCAGTCTTGCCTGTGGTGTGGTATATATAACTGAGGCACGTACCTCAAATCAAGCTTTATTTGAGGTACGTGCCCCAATTTAACTGTTTTTGCACTTGATCTGTGCAAAAACAGCCTTAATATTAACCGGAGTATCCATTGAGAAAGGTCATGCGACCCACCACGAAAGACCTCGCTGAGGAGGCCGGCGTAAGCCTGGCAACGGTCGATCGCGTTCTGAACGATCGCGCTAACGTGAGCGATCGTTCACGCGAAAAAGTTCAACAGGCGATCGCCAAAATCGGTTTCGTGCGTAACATCGCTGCCGTCAATCTCGTTAAAAACCGCACCTATTCGTTTCGTTTCATATTGCCGACGGCGGGCGATCAATACCTGAGCGAACTGATCAACCGGGTTCAGGCCGCCAGCAGTGATATGAAATCAGACCCCACGGACGTCGATTTTAATCAGGTAGATATGCATGATCCTCACCATGTCGCTTCTTACCTGGGGACGCTGGGCCGCGACCAGGTCGACGGCGTAGCGATTATGGCACCGGAATCACCGCAGGTTCGAGATGCAATTGCTCGGCTGGACGAGCGCAACATCAAAGTCGTGCAGTTTTTATCGGGACAGGAAAAACTGGAGAACCTGGACTTTGTCGGCGCAGATAACTTTGCGGCTGGCGCAACGGCGAGCCGGATTATCAGTCGGTTTCTGGGGCAGACCTCCGGCAAGGTCATGGTTATTGCTGACACCATGCAATCGTTAAGCAATATACAACGCCTATTGGGGTTTGATCGGGTGCTGAATTCCCGATTCCCGACCTTGATTGCCCTGCCATCCCTGGAAACTCATGGTGACGAAGCCCGGGCAAAACGCATCATATCGCGCCAGCTTCAACACGAAAGCGATGTGGTAGCCGTGTACGTGATCAGTTCGGAAGCGCGAGTACCTATCGAGCAGATTTCACACTGCAGGGACCTGCGATCGCTGACCATTGTTGCACATGAAAGGACGCCTTTTACCGAAAAGGCTTTACTCAACGAGGAAATCGACGCGGTCGTAGCGCAGAATCCGGGACACGCGGTGCGCAGTGCGCTACGAATCCTGAGAGCGAGGTGCGACAATCGCGAAATCATAGCGGCCCAGGAAACCATCCGGGTCGAAGTCCTGCTTAAAGAGAACCTTTAGACAATTAAGGTGTGTAGCCGATTGATAAAGTCACACCACCTTGTTTAACCAGGAAAAGCATGGTGTCCAGGCAGGGAACTGGCCATGTTTGCTGGTAGTTGTCATTTCTTTCGCAGTATTCCGGATCGATAATGCTGAGGCTGGTAATGACGAGATTAACGAATACTTGCTGCACGAAATTGAGCCGGCAAGCAGTGAATTGACGGTCGTAAAGGTAAGGCCGGTATGCCAGGCACATGAAGACAGCAGTGGCAGAATCTCAACTGAGCGAACGTTAGTTTCTAGGGGTGGAATCGAACTGTAGAATTAAATAGTCCGTTTAATTTTCTAAGCTTCCTCCGCACTCCATGATTTCATAATTTTTAAAGTATCTACTACAGGCCCAGTAGATTCTGAATTATTTAGTAATCCTGGTAGAACATTTAGGAAATCATCATTAAGTAAGGAAATAGCCTGGCTGGCAAAATAAGTCTTTAGTTCATCTGAGCATTTTGCTAGTTCGAGTATAAATCGGCTTCGGTTTTCTAAGACGAATACAATATCCTCTAAATCGTGGCTAAAGAAATCCCCCTTTCCCCGCCCTTTAAATGCTTCAAACTTTGTTGCGATAAAATAGGGTGGACTCACAACCCGTATAACTGTACCGCTCGGAAGTGTAATACTATCTGCTTCATTAATTGCTCCCTCGTACCACCGATTTGAAAACCCTAAGATCTCTTCATCGATTGGCATTACGTCCAGCTTTAAATTCATTACTTCATCTTCAAATAACCAGCGGCAAATAACGCCATCAGGATCCTCTCGAAATTTCAAGTCCCGCAATTTCTGTCCAAATCTGTAGTATTCAACCAAAGTGGCTACATCGACAATAACGTCAACATCTTCAGTTTCGCGAACACCAAAATACGCAGCCTCATCGACCAACAACGCTGTTGCACATCCCCCCACAAATGTCACTCTAGGTAACAAATCACCCAAAGCATTAGCCACTCTATCTAACTGCTGCAGATTAAATTCGTAACTCTTCATTATCGTTTTTAATAACGCTATCTAGAATGTTCCTTGCTATCTCAAGTTCTCTAGGTTTTCCGCCCCTTATGGCCTCTACTAATGACATGGCTAGATAGAGGCGTTCGTCGCGGCTTGCTGCTATAGGAATAGATTCATGAAACGGTCTTATGAGCACTCCATCTTCGTCACCACTTGGAATGGGCCAAACTAATGCAGGACTTGGAGGCACCATCTCACTTATTAAAATTGGACAATTCCAGGAAGTAGCTATTCCTCGACCATAACCCACACTTTCTTGTGGATATACATAGCGCACACCAAACTTTAGCCATTCCAATAGTGCTCCTTTTTCAGCAAACACGTTCCCCTCTCTTTCTATACATAACTTAGCAGCCACTAAACGGCTGGTTCCTTTACTTACCTCACTTGGGCTGATACTAATAGCCTGGGCAATCTCTCGAACGCCCATGTACTTACTATCTTGTTTAAGAGACCAGTATTTGATTGCTAATAAAGTGTCTTGTGGTTTTAATTGCACCGGCAAGATTCCTGTTTCGACAACAGAAACACTCTAGATTAAGAAAAACCCTTTTGTCAAGTGCCTATCCAGTCAACAAATCTAACCACCCGCTTAACACAGTCGATTACACTCGCCCTAGGGGTGGAATCGAATCCCGCATTTAAGTCGCTGAAAATATTTACTTTGCTTGAATGCCATTTTTCGAAGTGCCAAAACAAGTACCAACAGAAAATTTCTGTGAGCTGAAGAATCGATCTTAATTAAGCCCGACTGCATACAAAGCACCGATGCTCCCAAATAGGTTGGTACCAACTAATCAGCGGACTGCTCCCGCAATTCTGTCGCAAATGCACCAACAATTTGGCATACAAATTTATTCTAAATTATTGATTATTATAGAGAAAATTGGTTCCCAGGGGCGGAATCGGACCGGTCCGCGCCCGGTGGTCCGCACTCGGCGGTCCGCGTTCGGCACCGACACGAGGATTTTCAGTCGGACTTTAATTTTTACAACTTAACAAAATCAGCTATTTACGACGCTTCCCATTCCCGTTTGTGCCAGTAAATGCCATTAATCGCCAGTTATTGGGGCACAAAACTGGCACACTGGTTTACTGCTGCCTTTCTTCAAAGCGGCCTCTCACAAATCCAATCTGAACTTCTGAAAACGAGCACTCCCAACTGAGTATCTGATTTACCAGGTACTCCGGAAATCCCTTTAAATCGCGATTTCTGTCTCTGAAAAACCAGAACTTTCCTTATTTCTTGTCCTCTTTTTCCTTTTGCAACTGCTCAGCAACATCCTTCGGTATACCCGGAATATCGGTAAAGTTGATATTGTAGACCGGGAGCACATCGCACCAGGGCCGCGGCGGGTAGCGTAATTGGTCTGGATCGCACCAGAAATCCTGCAAACCCTGGTATTGTGCGGGGCAATGATTCCAGCCGGCGTAGTTGTAGATACGGATATCCTGATCCTGGTACATTTCGTCTCCGGCAGCCTGATCCATGATCGTGGGTCGATGGAAATAATCGAGCGGGCGGGTAAGCGTCATTTTCCGCCCCGTTCCCTGCATCCCGGTTTTTACCTTGCAATTGTGCTGCGCCATCTTCATGCACATTACCCGTGTCAGGCTTTCCTTTTTGAGATAGCTGTTGTCGTAACACTGATTTAACGCGCTGTCGCTACCCAGAACGCATTCGAAATAGGCGTAACATTGTTGCCGGGATAAATGGTCTGCCTTCCCTGCAAAAGCTGCAGTCATCAGTAGGGCTAATGTAACCAGGTAGCAGAATTGTCTGCATTTTCGATCGGAACGATTCATGGATAAATTCCCAGGTTTGTTGGATGAAATCGAAGCATGATTCAAGTTTCACGGTCAGCCGATTTTAAACCACTTAAATCAAACCTTCTCATTTTCTCCGAAGCTATCACTCGCCATCATCATACAGGCGACAAACATCGACATGAAACTGGAACTGATATCGAGCAGCAATCAATCGACTCTGTCCCCTTTAAATCGATAAATGGTCAAATATAGCCCGATCAAAACCAGAACTGCTGCAAGCAGGGCTATCGGGCCAAATGTCTCGCCCAGGAAAAGCCATGCAGAAGCCATACCGAAGATTGGGATCAATAAGCCGAAAGGCGCGATACGGCCTGGTCCGTATCGATCGATGAGTCGCCCCCAGGCAGCGAAACCAAACAAGGTACCGATAAAGCTGACGTAGAGCAGCGCCAGGCCACCTTGCCAGGTCATCGTGGTCACCGCCTGCCAACCGGCCGCCCCGCCTTCCAGCCACAGGGACAAGCCCAAAACAGGCAGTGGCGGCACCAGCGAGGCCCAGACAATCAAGTTTAGCATTCGAACCGACCCGGCATATCGTAACAGGATGTTCGAGACAGCCCAGGCCAAAGCGGCCATCATGATCAGGAAAACACCCAACAGGGTGGCGCCTGAATCGGTGATCAAAACGACCAGGCCGATACCGAGAAATGCAATGACGAGTCCCGCAATCTGTCGCCTCGTTGGGCGCTCCTTGAGCAGCACGGCCGCGAGGATTAGGGTGAAAAAAGCCTGTACCTGCACCAGCAGCGATGCCAGGCCCGGCGCCAGCCCAACGTCGAGACTGATAAAAAGAAGCGAAAACTTTATGACGCCGAGCACAAGACCGACAGCCAAGATGATCTGCCATGATGTCTGTGGTCGCGGCAGAAAGAAAACCAGGGGAAGCGCGACCAGCGTAAAACGCATTGCCGAAAACAACAGTGGCGGGAAGTTGTCGACTCCAACCTTGATGGCGACGAAAGCGAAGCCCCATGCGAAAGCGACGAGGATAGCGAGTACGATATCACGACTGCTCACGTTTCGGCTCTATTGACGGCGCTTTTCAGCTGCAAAGCCGAGACCTAAAGAAAAGGCAGTGAGGTTAGCCTGGCGCGGATCAGTGTACCCTTATCGCGCACCTGGACGTCATCACCGGCCTTCGCCTTCATCGAGACCAGGGCAAAACCGATCATCTTTTCGAGGCGATACGACCAGGCTTTTTGAGTCATGCGGCCGATCACAACACCCGCGCGCTCAATCTCAAGCCAGATGCCCTGGTTTTCGTGCTCCTCGTCACCGTCCAGCTCGACGCCCAGTTGATGACGCTTGATTCCTTCGGCCTTGATTTGACGCAGTGCCTGCACTCCGATCACCTCGTCACTCACATCGAGATCCACAAATTTCTCCAGCCTCACCTCGAGGGGGTTCGTCCGCTCGTCCGTATCCACGCCCCAGTTCAACAGGCCGCTTTCCGTACGTTCAGACGGGTTGGGAGACCCCGGCCCGATATCGAACGGCTTGCCCGCCTCTTTAACAATTTGCCAAAGCCGATCGCCCTTCGAGCCATCCATCAGGAAAAGCTCAAATCCGCCCTGCTTCGACCAGCCTGCGCGCAAGATTTTCAGGGGAATCCCATCGATTTCGGCATCAGCAAACCAGAAGTACTTGAGATCCCTGACCCAGTCGCCAAGGATCGAGACAACCACATCTTCTGCCTTTGGGCCCTGCACCGCCAACGGTGAGACGTCAGGTTCACTGATCTCGACATCCAGCCCGCGCTCACCCGCGACACAGCGAGCCCAGAACCAGATATCTGAATCACCAATCGACAACCAATAACAATCATCCGCCAGCTTCAGCACAATGGGATCGTTGATCAGCATGCCGTTGTGATCGCATAGCGCCACATATTTCCCCTGGTTGACGACTTGTGTTGACAGATCGCGCATGCACAGGATCTGTGCCAGTTTCGATGCATCCGGACCTTTCAATTGTACCTGTCGCTGCGCAGCCACATCCCACATGGCCACCCCGTTTATCAGTCGCCAGTATTCAGCCTCACGGTCGCCATAGCCACGTGGTAACAGCATGCGACTGCAAGCCACCAGGTTTTGCGCACCATCGGCAATGGTGGAGTTGTAATAAGGCGACTTTCTGAAGCGGCCGGAGGACAAGATTTCTGCCATGTTTTTTGTTTCCCGTTTTTATCTATACACCAATGGACTAACCACTGCCCAACATCTACGTGCTTGCTCTACCGGCCTCTTTTTCACCGGACAGGACGCGTCGGAATATCGACCAGCTTGCCGCGCGGGATTTCCGCGTTCTTGTCGTAGAAAGGCAGTTCGACCAATTCGGCTTCGTGCATGGAACCATCCCGGCAGCCAACTGTGACCTTGCTGCCCGGTCCATGTTCCGATGTATTGAGCAGCGCGTAGCCGATACTGTACCCAAGGAGGGGAGACATTGCGGCGGCGGTCACCACCCCGATTTTCTTGTCCTCAAACTCGATGGCACCGGACACGATGGCCTCACCGCTTAAACACTTGAGTCCATGCAACCGTCGCCCCCTGGAGGCATCCTGCAGGGCTTTCTTGCCGATAAAATCGGTCTTATCCTCATCGACAAAACGACCGAGCCCGACATCGTATGGGGTGGTGAATTGATTGAAATCAGAACCCGCATTGAGAATACCGGCTTCTATCCTCCTGGGGTTGGATGACTCGACCGGGACCATGTCAAGGCCGAACGGTTTACCGTGTTTCTGCAGGTGCTCCCAAAGTGCATCGGCATCGTGATGCGGCTCGGTATAAATCTCCCAACCCAGTTCGTTGGTGAAACCCGTCCGGGTAATAATGAATTCCTGGCCACCCAGGTCGACGCGGGCGATGCCGTAATAGCTAAACGACTCGGGCAAACCCTGCTTGCTCGCCGCTTCGAGGAACTTGAGAGAGTTTGGCCCCTGTACCTGCGACACGAAGACCTCTGGATCTGAAATCTCAAGGTCCATCCCGGCGGCATGCGCGCGAACCCAACTGTAGAATTGCCCCTCCGCCTGCACGTACCAGAACAAGTCGTCTGCGAGACGCATTACTATGCCATCGATGAGAAGACCACCGTCTTCATAACAGGCGAGGCCGTAACCGCATCGACCTACCTTGAGCCGGGTAATGTCCCGGGTAAACACCTTGTCCATCAGGCGTTGTGCATCCGGCCCCCTGAACTGCAGCACATATTCGCCAGTATGCAGTATGCCCACCTTTTGGCGGTATATCCAATAACCATCCTCGACATCCTTCGTGTCAAAATGGACCACCATCAGGCGCATGTTGTACACGCAATAATGCGGCCCCAAAGGTTGTTCGTGCGCATGGAAGGGATGGCGCCCTAACCTAAAATCCCAGCCCGAACCGGGTCTCGTGGTTACCAGATCCCGGGTCTCCCCATCTCTTGAACGCATCAGTCATTTCCTCCGGCCGTCGTTGATGACAAACAGCCAACAGCCACCCGTTAAGTTAGTATTTCTGTATCTGTATTTTTTACTCACTACAGAATTTTCCAAGCTAGCAGATATTTTAGGGAGAAAATAATCATTTGATCCTTCATATATCTTAAGCAAAACTTAATTAATGCCTGATTGGATACCTTCATTAAACACCCTTCGAGCATTTGAAACTGTCGCCCGACATCTGAGTTACAAATCGGCCGCAGACGAATTGCGGGTTACCCCGGCTGCCGTCAAACAACTGGTGGCAAAGCTCGAAGATACGCTCGGCGTGAAGCTTTTCGAACGCCAGGGGCACGGCCTTGTGCTGACGCCCACCGGCATGGCGGGAAAAGATGATCTGGGCCTGGCCATGCAACACATAGTCGAGGCTGTTGGCAAAATGCGCCGCGGCAGTGTGGGCACCCGTATCATCGTTACGGTGGAGGAATCGTTTGCAACCAGCTGGCTGGTTCCAAGGCTTGGAACATTCAGGCTGGTTCATCCCGGCATCGATGTTCTTATTGACTCTTCACAGCATATCGTTGACCTCAACCACAGCGATGTCGATATTGCCATTCGTTATGGTGTTCCCCGTAAAGAAGGCCTCATCAGCACACGACTGTTTGAAGGTCTGATGGTTCTCGCCTGCAGTCCCGCACTCGCCGCAGGGCCACCACGGCTTACCCATATTGAGCAACTGCGGGATGTCCCGTTAATTCACTGGGATATGTCCCATATGCCCTGGGCTGACGAGACGCAAAGCAGGTTCGAATGGGAAGCTGTGTTAGCTCGCCTTGGCATAGACGGTGTCGATACGACAAAGGGAGTCTGGTACCGAGATTACGGGCTCGCGGTCCAGGCCGCGACATCTAATCAGGGAATGCTGCTGGCGGGCCTGCCACTCATGCAAGACACGTTCGATGCCGGACTGTTGGTGTGCCCTTTTCCGGAAAGTACTCTGACCACTGACCTTGAATTCGACGTGGTGACATCCCCCGAGGCCGGCGCAAGGTATGAAGTAGACGCTTTTATTAAATGGATCGTGGGCGTTGCGAAGAGGAAGTAACAGATTACCCGGGATATCTACTTTGTCCGCGCTTTAATACATATGAGTAAGCGACAACAACGACTGTTCGTAAAAATTTGGTTTAAGGAGTTAAATGGTGCCCCAGGGGCGGAATCGAATTTATCATTTAAGCTATTGAATTTAATTAGTATTTTGAATTTCAAATCAGAATAGTTACAACATATGTATCAACAATATTCGATGTTACGAGAGAATCATCCGGGATTCGTGTGCACCTGTATCATCGATCATGAAATCGAAACAGTGGAGCTCCAAAATCAAAGCATGCCCTGGTCGACGATAAAATCAACCACCTCACCAAGACCCGTATCGTCTTTCAGGTTGGTGAAGACATAGGGCCTTTCGCCGCGCATACGTTTGGTATCCGATTCCATGACTTCCAGCGAAGCACCGACGTAGGGTGCAAGATCAATCTTGTTGATCACCAGCAAATCGGATCGAGTTATGCCCGGTCCGCCCTTGCGCGGGATTTTTTCACCCTCGGCGACATCGATAACGTAAATCATCAGGTCGGCCAGCTCCGGGCTGAAGGTAGCCGATAAATTATCGCCACCGCTTTCAATAAAAACGACATCGAGGTCGTTGAAGCGTTCGCTCAAATCCTGCACCGCCGCGAGATTCATCGACGCATCTTCACGGATCGCCGTATGTGGGCAACCACCGGTTTCGACGCCGACGATGCGGTCCGCGTCAAGCGCCTCGCTGCGGACCAGGAACTCGGCGTCTTCTCGAGTATAAATATCATTGGTCACAACCGCGATTTGAAACCGATCGCGCATTGTTTTGCAAAGACGATCCAGTAACGCGGTTTTACCGGAACCGACGGGACCGCCGATGCCTAATCTCAGGGGATGTTTGTTTGACATAGTGTTTACCTAGGAACGAAACAATCTGGTGTATTGGGTTTCATGTTGCGCGCTGGCGATCGCCAGCGCCATCGAGGAGGCGCCGATGTCGTCGTCTGAGACATTTGCTGCCTGTTTTACGATGCCGGGAATGAGTGATGACAGCGCGTAAATTGTTTTCTGCCCGTCCGTCTGCCCAAGGGGAATGATCTTAACCGCGGATAACACCAGGTTCTCCAGCCAGCTCCATAGCAGGCCATAGCCCGCCGCATCGAATTCAATATCCCAGCGCTGGCAGGCGAAACTGTAACAGGCAGTCTGTGTGCTCCATAACGTCGGATCGATGTCGCGAGCCTCGGGATCCAGCGAGACCAGCAACTGGCTGAATGCCCGCGCGCGGTTGGTTTCTTCGAGTCGTAGTTCGCTGGTTTCCCGACTCGCGACCAGGTATTCATTCCAGTCACGCAGGCTATCGAGGTCGGCTTCAGCCCAGGCTTCGAACATGCGTTTTAGTATTGGTAATTCGAGATACAGCATATTGGTTTTGAGCAGCCCTTCGAGCCATTGATATAAATCATCACCGCTGCCGATCCAGCCCGCGTCAACCGCCCATTCAATGCCCTGCGAGTAAGAGTATCCTCCGATCGGCAAGGAAGGACTAATCAGCTGCATCAATCTCGCCAGTGCCAGATCGTTTTGCATATCAGTGTTCATGGTCGGACTCATGATGCGAATGCGAATGACCGCCGCCGTGATAGGCCCCGGCTTCGGGCTCGAAAGGCGCCTGTTCGCAAATCACGGACAGCCCCAGTCCTTCAACCATCTCGTCGAGCACGTGGTCGTGCTGGTAGCGCACGAAACCCGCATCGATTTGCAGCGCCACGTGCCGATTCCCGAGGTGATAGCAGGCGCGCGCCATCAATACCGGGTCGGTGACGTAAACCGTGCTGACCGTCTCATCGGCAGCGCGCACCGCAACGACTTCCCCGCTTTCAGCGACAATCCTGTCGCCGTGTTTCAAAATACATCCGCGCGGTAGAAACAATCCGGCCACTTCACCGTTATCCAGCTCGACCTTCAGCCGGGACTTCACCCGCTGGTCGAAGCTCAGGGTGACCGAGCCCATGGCTTCCTGCCCCTCCCCGACGATTTGAACGAAATTCAGCATCGCATCAAAACAGAAAATATTTTTGCGCCATGGGTAACTCGCTGGCCGGCTCGCAAACCAGCAATTCGCCGTCGGCATGAACCTGGTAGGTTTGTGCGTCCACGGAAATTTCGGGCTGATAATCGTTCAATATCATCGAATCCTTGGTAATGCTACGACACTGCGAGACCTGACCGATCATCGACGCCAGCTGCAGCTGCCCGGCAATCCCGGCCTCTATCGCCGCGGCCGACATAAATGTCATACGTGTGGCGTTGCGCGCCTTCCCGATGGCACCGAACATATGTCGATAATGCACCGGTTGCGGCGTTGGAATCGATGCATTGGGATCGCCCATCGGTGCCGCGACAATCATGCCGCCCTTAATGATCAGAGCAGGCTTACTGCCGAAGAACGCCGGTTTCCACAGCACCAGGTCAGCCATCTTGTCGATTTCAACCGAACCCACTTCGTGCGCGATGCCATGGGTGATGGCAGGATTGATCGTGTATTTCGCAATGTAGCGCTTGACCCGGTGATTGTCGGATTTGTCCCGGTCGCCCTCGAGGCTGCCGCGCTGAAGTTTCATTTTATGCGCGGTCTGCCAGGTGCGGGTGATTACTTCTCCGACACGCCCCATGGCCTGCGAATCGGATGCAATCATCGAAAAGGCACCCTTGTCGTGCAGGATATCCTCGGCCGCAATGGTTTCGCGACGGATGCGCGACTCGGCAAAAGACACATCTTCGGCAATGTTGGGATCGAGGTGGTGGCATACCATCAGCATGTCCAGGTGCTCGTCGACCGTGTTGATGGTGTAGGGTCGCGTCGGGTTGGTCGACGACGGCAGGATATTTGCAAAGCCCGCAGCCTTGATAATATCGGGTGCATGCCCCCCGCCGGCGCCCTCGGTGTGGTAGGTATGGATGGTGCGGCCCTTCATCGCCTTGAGCGAATCTTCAACGAAACCAGATTCGTTGAGCGTATCTGTATGAATTGCAACCTGGATATCCATTGCCTCGGCCACCGACAGACAGTTGTCGATAGCGGCAGGCGTGGTGCCCCAGTCTTCGTGCAGTTTCAGGCCGATCGCGCCCTCCGCGACCTGCTCTTCCAGGGCTTCGGGCAGGCTGGCATTACCCTTGCCGAGCAGACCGAGGTTAACCGGTAGCTCATCCGCGGCCTGCAGCATGCGATGAATATTCCACGGGCCCGCGGTACAGGTCGTCGCATTGGTGCCGGTGGCGGGTCCGGTGCCGCCACCCAGCATGGTGGTCACGCCCGACATCAGCGCGTCGTCTACCTGCTGCGGGCAAATCATGTGAATATGCGCGTCGATGCCGCCCGCAGTCAAGATCTGACCCTCTCCGGCGATCGCCTCGGTACCCGGCCCGACGACGATATCCACCCCGGGCTGGGTATCCGGATTCCCGGCCTTGCCGATACCGGCAATGCGGCCATTCTTGATGCCGATATCGGCCTTGATAATACCCCAGTGATCGACGATCAATGCGTTGGTGATCACCACGTCAACAGTTTCGGCGGACTTGCGCTGGCTCTGCCCCATGCCATCGCGAATCACCTTGCCGCCGCCGAATTTGACTTCGTCACCATAAATAGTCTTGTCGTCCTCGACCTCGATCCAGAGATCGGTATCGCCGAGGCGCACCCGGTCCCCGGTAGTTGGCCCGTACATTTCGGCATAAGCTTTTCTGCTAATCGTGGCCATTTATTTCACCTTCCCCATGACTTGCCCGTTAAAGCCGTAAATCTCCTGGTCGCCCGCGTATTCAACCAGGATTACCTTACGACTCTGGCCCGGCTCGAACCGTACCGCCGTGCCGGCGGGAATATCGAGACGAAATCCCCTCGTCGGATCACGTTCGAATTGGAGTGCACTATTGGTCTCGAAGAAGTGGTAGTGCGAGCCAACCTGGATCGGCCGGTCACCGGTGTTGGCGACCTCGATTTCGATTGTTGCGCGCCCGGCGTTGAGCTCGACGTCCCCTTCCCCGGTTATGACTTCACCCGCCAGCAACCGCGGCAGTTTATCGGTTACGATGGGTTCGTGCACGGTCACCAGCTTGGTACCGTCGGGGAAAGTGGCTTCGACCTGGACATCGTGAATCATCTCGGCAACGCCATCCATCACATCCTCGCCGCTGAGCAGGGTACGGCCGTAGTCCATCAGATCCGCAACCGTCCTGCCTTCTCGCGCACCTTCCATGATCGCGGCGCTGATAAAGGCCACCGCCTCCGGGTAGTTGAGTTTCAAACCCCGGTCCCTGCGCCGCTCCGCCAACAGCGCCGCGGTAAAAATCAGTAGCTTGTCTTTTTCTCTCGGTGATAATTCCATAGCTTGCTCATTTATTCGATATTTTCAGGTTTTCCAGATGCGCGGGTGACTGGCTTCGCGCTGCAACAGCAGGGGCCGCAGCAATTCCCACAGGCCGACAAAGTAGGCGTCGACATCGCGCGTGCTGTTGCCCAGGTACCGGGCTATCAGCAGATGTGGTTGCGGCTGTGAAATGCCGGATATCCCATCGGCCGGGCTGATTTTTTGTAAGTCTCTTAGCATTGCCTCTTCGAGTGTCATGCCGTAAACCAGGAAACTGCCAATCACCGGGTTGTTGCGCAAGCCGCTGGCGCGCCTCAGTTCATCGGCGTCGACGCGCTGGGTCCCGGTAAACAGCAACCGCTCCTCGCAGCGCAATTCTATTTGAGAATGCAGCTGCCCGGCGGCAAAGAACTCGTTATTTGCCGGCCTGCCAAAGCAGTGCTTTTCCCACAGCATGACACGTCCGTCTTTTTGCACGTCGATCGAGGTCTTGCTGCGTACCCGGGCGCCCGGGAAATAAATATTTTCCTGCGGCAAATATTCGAGCTGGGCCCCGTTGGTTACTTTGAACTGCTGCGTGACACGAGCGGTATCGGCCGCGCTCAGGTAAAACTTGCCGGCGCCGGGCGTTGTAAACAGGGTTCTGGTATCTTCTTTGCACGCTACCTGCAGGTCCAGCCTGTCACCACCGACAACGCCGCCGGGTGGATGCAGCAGGTAAACGTGGCAGCAATCCTGCTCGGGGTAGAAAGGGCGTTGTACCGTCAGCGGGCCATAGCGTTTGATCGGTACCAGGTGCGTTCTGTCCTGGCCACGACGCAGTTGAAGCTTTAATAAAGCCTCCCAGTTTCGCGATTCTAATGCAGCCTCACCCATCTATTTTTCTGCTTAATTTTTCCTGGTAAACCGTGATTTGCCGCGTCGCAGTAGTGCGACCGTCGCGACCGCCACGGCAAGCGTAATGGAAATCCCGGTAACAATGCTGGCGAAATCGTTCACCCCCGATTGCGTGACTATATCATCATGCCCGGGATGGGCCAGCGTATTGAACGGAATCAGCAGTAACAGGTATTTAATCGAGGGCACCTCTAAAAATTGGGATTTTTTCGTGAGTGCAAGGAGGCACCGCGCGGAGAACCGCAGTGTATAAAGCGATACATGAGGATTCGAGCACGGAGCCGACGCCGCAATCGCGGAAAAAGACAGTTTTTAGAGGTGCCCTCGATTGTATTGGTTTCATATTTGCCTCGTTTACACGGTTAGATATTCGCGGATCAGGTCATCGTTGAGCGCGTCGATCGGTCCCGCAGCCGCTTTACGGCCGCGATCGAGAATGGCGAAGTTATCGGCGATGCGCCGCACGATTGGCAGCTTTTGTTCGACCAGCAGCACCGTCATGCCGACATCACTGCTTAATTGTTTAATGATGCCGCCGATTTCCTGGACAATATTCGGCTGTATTACCTCGGTCGGTTCATCCAGGATCAGCAGCTTCGGATCGACGCCCAGCGCACGGCCGATCGCCAGCTGTTGTTGCTGGCCGCCAGACAGGTCGCCGCCACGACGCTCGAGCATGTCGGCGAGCACCGGGAACAGCTCGAAGATAAACCCGGGAATCTTGTTTGACTTGTCGGCGCGAGCCGATAAGCCGATCTGTAAATTTTCTCTTACCGTGAGCAGCGGGAAAATCTGGCGACCCTGCGGCACATAACCGATGCCGAGCGACGCACGCTTTTCGGCATTCACCTTTGTAATATCCATGTCCTGGTAGCTGATGCTGCCCGAGCGAATCGGCTGCAAACCCATGACACAGTTTAGTAAAGTTGTCTTGCCAACCCCGTTGCGCCCCATCAGGCAATTACACTTGCCGGTTTCGAGTTCGAGGTCGAAATCCCACAGCGTATGGCTTTGCGAATAATACTGATTGAGTTTTTCGATTTTCAGCATGCTCGGTCACTCTCCCAGGTAGACTTCGATAACCGCGGGATCGGATTGCACCTGCTCCATGCTGCCCTCGGCCAACACCCTGCCCTGGTGCAGTACGGTTACCTGGCTTGCAATCGAGCGTACGAAGTCGATATCGTGCTCTACCACGACGACCGTATGCTCACCTGCCAGGTGATTTAACAGTTCCGAGGTTTTTTCCATCTCCTGGTGCGTCATGCCCGATACCGGCTCGTCGACCAGCAGCAAACGCGGCTTCTGCATCACCAGCATCGCGATTTCAAGCCACTGCTTCTGACCATGCGAAAGCAGTGACGCGGGCAACTGTTTCATTTCAATCAGGCCGGCCTGCTGCAGGATTTCATCGATTCGATCGATATCTTCCGCGGAGAGCCGGGCCGTCAGGGTATGCCAGACGCGTTTGTTGCAGGCCATGGCCAGCTCCAGGTTTTCAAAGACCGTGTGCTGCTCGAAAACCGTCGGTTTTTGAAATTTTCGTCCGATACCCAACTGCGTAATTTCGGATTCGCTGAACTCCAGCAGGTCGATATTCTGGCCCATGTAAACGCTGCCACTATCGGGTCGGGTCTTGCTGGTGATGATATCCATCAGCGTGGTTTTACCGGCACCGTTGGGACCGATGATGCAACGCAGTTCGCCCTCGCGCAGGTACATGTTGAGGTTGTCGATTGCCTTGAACCCGTCAAAACTGACCGACAGGTCCTCGATGTAAAGCATCTCGCCCTTGGTCGTATCAATTTCCAGTTCATCGGCACTGATCAGGAACTTGAAGACCTGGTCGCGACGCGTGAAACTGCGCAAGCCCGCGAGGGCCGTCATGCTGTCTTAACTTCGGTTGGCGGAGTCCGGTTGCTTCCCTGCTGGAAAAATCCGAGTATCCCGCGGGGCGCGAATATGGTGACCGTTATGAACAGACCGCCCAGCGCAAACAGCCAGACTTCCGGGAAGGCGCCGGTAAAATAGGTTTTTGCATAGTTCACGATCAATGCACCGAGCACTGCACCGAGTAATGTCGCGCGGCCACCGACGGCGACCCAGATCACGATTTCGATCGAATTTATCGGCGAAAATTCCGATGGATTGATAATGCCAACCTGTGGAACATACAAAGCGCCCGCAATGCCGGCGAGTACGGCTGAAAATGTAAAAACCCAGAGCTTGAAATGGTTTACCCGGTAACCGAGAAAGCGCACCCGGTCTTCGCTATCCCGGACCGCGACACTGACGCGGCCCAGCTTGGAATTAACGATGTAGCGACAGCTGAAATAGCCCAGTGCCAGCGCCAGCGCGGAACAGATGAAAAGCCCGACACGGACAGAATCTGACTGTAGTGAAAATCCGAGCAAATCCTTGAAATCGGTGAGTCCGTTATTACCACCAAAGCCCATTTCATTGCGGAAAAAGGCCAGCATCAGGGCATAGGTCATGGCCTGGGTCATAATCGACAGGTAGACGCCGGTAACGCGAGAACGAAAGGCGAACCAGCCGAACACAAATGCCAGCGCTCCCGGCACCAGCAGAATCATAATCGCGGCAAACCAGAACTGGTCAAGGCCGAGCCAGAACCATGGCAGGGCCTCCCAGTTCAGAAAGACCATGAAATCGGGCAGCAGCGGGTTGCCGTAAACTCCGCGGTCACCAATTTGTCGCATCAGGTACATGCCCATGACATAACCGCCGAGCGCAAAAAAAGCGCCATGCCCGAGGCTGAGAATACCGAGGTAGCCCCACACCAGGTCGACGGCCATCGCCAGCAGGGCGTAGGTCAGGTACTTGCCCAGCAGGGTTACGGTAAAAGTGGAGACATGCAGCAGGTGCCCGGGCGGTATCAACAGGTTGGCAACAGACACATAAACGCTTAAGAACAAAAGCAGGGATAGAAATATCTTGCCGTGGCGATCGTTGCGCAGGATTTTTCTGATCATTGCTCTGCAGCCCTGCCTTGCTGCGGGAACATGCCGCGGGGGCGTTTTTGAATATAGAGAATAATGAAAATCAGCACCAGTATCTTGGCGAGTACCGCACCGGTCGCCGGCTCGAGAAATTTTCCGACGACACCCAGGGACAGGCCGCTGATAAGCGTTCCCCAGAGATTACCAACGCCACCAAATACGACGACCATAAAAGAGTCAACGATATAGGCCTGGCCGAGATTAGGTCCGACATTGGTAATCTGGCTGAGCGCCACCCCGGCAATCCCGGCTATTCCCGAACCGAGACCAAATGTCATCGCATCGACCCATTGCGAGCGAATTCCCATGGCCCGCGCCATCGGCCGGTTTTGCGAAATTGCGCGAACGTGCAGGCCAAGAGAGGTTTTTGTCATGACCAGATAGAGCAGCCCAAAAACTGCCAGGCAAAAGAAAAAAATGTAAAGCCGGTTGTAGGTAATCGATAACAGCGAATTAATTTGTAACGAACCACTCATCCATTCCGGGGTTACCACCGGGCGATTGAGTGGGGAAAAAATACTCCTGACCGCCTGTTGCAGGAACAGGCTAATGCCAAAGGTAGCCAGCAATGTTTCCAGGGGTCTTCCATAGAGGTATCGGATCACAGAGTGCTCTATCACAATGCCAACCAGTGCCGAGACCAGGAAAGCAGCTGGAATCGCGACCAGCAGCGACAGGCCGATATGATTCGGCATCAGTAACTGGATCACGTAAGTGGTATAGGCTCCGATCATGATCAACTCACCATGCGCCATGTTAATCACGCCCATGACACCGAAGGTTATTGCAAGACCTATTGCCGCAAGGGCCAGTATTGAACCCAGGCTCAGCCCGAAGAACAGAGTCTCCAGGTAAGAAAAAATAGAAACCCGAGTTTCGATACTGCGCATCGACTTGTTGGCGGCGAGACGAACCGACTGATCGCTGCTTGTGGAACCCAGCTTCTTTAGCTGGATCAATACCGCTGGATCCAGGTTACCGTCGAGTTTTGCAATAGCAGCCAGTTGTGCTTCCACGTCACCGGATTCAAGTTTGCTAAATGCAATCACCGTGTCGATCGCATCGACTACATCGGGATCCGATTCTTTCAGCCTGATCGACTCAAGCTGGAACAACATTTCCGGGTCCTCATTGGCCATCAGGTTCTCGACTGCTATGAGTCGCACGGCCGCATCGGCATGAAATAGTTTGAAACGTGAGATTGCAGACCTGATCTGTTTGCGCAGCTTGTTATTGACGCTGACTTTTTTCACCTTGCGCTTACTGACAAGACCCAGGTCTTCGCCAGACAGGGCATCGGCAATTTGAAATTTTGAGCCCTGCTTTTGTACCAGCACAATGCGCTTGTCTTTTTTAACGTAATAAAGCTCGCCCTGGGCCATCGCGTTTAACAGTAGTTCCGAGGTTGCGTCTCCTGTCTGCGCCAGCATATCGATAGCAAGCGATTTGTCGTCAAAACTGCTTGATGATAAGAGGTTTAGGGCCCGATCCAGTTCCGTCGCACTGGACAGGCTGAAATTAAACAGCAACAGCAAACCAACAAGACTGCGCAAAACGATCACTGGCATAGTGACACTAACAACCGGGGAAGTAACATTGATTCAGGCATACATGAGTAAAAAACGGGACCGGCATCACCCGGTCCCGAGAATCCCAGTATCTCAGGAGGAGTAGATCATGGATCGATAGATTTTGTTAGACAACTACATCAATGTGCTAACACGGGTTGATTTAAGCGTTTTAGTTATTGCTAACCGGGACAGCATTGACGCCGACACTTTTGATTCGTGATTCTTCTTGCCTTGCTTCCTCGATCAACCATGATCGAAACGCGGCGGTATGCGGGTGATCAGTCACTTCCTCGAGCGTGATCAGGTAATAAGCGTACTCGAGCGGAAGGCCGAGATCGAACGGAATAACCAGTCGTCCGGCGGCGATATCCTCCGAGGCCAGCGCGTTGATACTAAGCACAACACCCTGCCCTTCGACCGCCGCCGTCAGGGCCAGGTTCACGTGGTTGAAATGCACGCTATGGGTGGAATCGACATTGTCGACTCCCGCAGCCTTAAGCCAGGTCGCCCAGTCGGGCCGACCCTCGTAAAGGGTATCGTCGTGCAGTAAGGTATGAAAGTGCAGATCTTCGGGAGATCTCAGCGGGTGTTTGCCTTTCAGCAAGCGGGGACTGCATAACGGAATGGCATTGACCGAAAACAGTTTATCCACGCGACAACCCGGGTAATCGTCTTTGCCGAACCGTATCGCTATGTCGACATTGTCCCTTTTAAAATTATCAGCGGGAATGGTCTTTTTGGACGCGTTCGAATCAATCAGGTTGCGGCTGGCCGTAACATTCAAATCGATGCCCGGGCAGGCCTCATGAAAACGATGCAGGCGCGGGATCAACCACTTGGCGGCGAACGAAGGCGCCATCCAGACGGTCAGGGTCGCGTCTTCATTGGCGCCCCGGATTTGATGTACCGAGCCGACCAGTTTTTCAAATCCCTCATTTAGCATCGGTAGACCAGCCTTTGCTTCATCGGTCAACGACAGGCCACGACCATGTCTGATGAACAACTTGACGCCGAGCTGGCGCTCGAGGGTCTTGATCTGCTGACTGACGGCAGCCGGCGTAATAAAGAGTTCTTCCGCGGCATGCTTGAAACTCAGGTGCCGGGCGGCGCTTTCGAACACGCGCAATGCGCTAAATGGCAGGTTCTCGATCATCCGGAATTCAAGTTAGCTTTGCTTACCTGGTGGTTAATAATTACTCGTTTGTGAGGAGTCGGAATCCTTTCTAGTATCAGAGTCAACCGGCGCATCGGGAAACAGTTCGGGCGAGCTGCGATAACGACGCCGACAAGCTTAAAGGATAAATTTCATGATTACTATCAGCAAGACAGCAAAGGCGATACAGCGCTTTTTCGAAGCCATGGCAAAGGCGCGGGTTAACTCAACCCTGCTGGGCATGGGACGCGAAAAGGTAGAAGAACTGGGCTATTCCTACGAAGCGCTGCTAGCCGGCCCGAGCGCCTGGCCATGGCGTAAAACGACCCACGATAGTGCAGCTACAGACAAAATCGGGGCTCAGGTGCACGGATTCAATGAGATTGGTGAAATACCACACAAGCAACAGCCTGCCACCAGCCATGAAATCGAGCAGGATGCCGCTTAAACCTGTCGCCGGGATTGCACAGAATCGGTGCGATCGCTATCGACAGGGAACTGCCTGTCAGCGAATCCCGAACGGATGGGCCCGTGGGCGTGCCTCACAATAGTGCCAAAATGACTAAGATTTGATTTTTGCATGCCAAGGCCGAATAATCGTATCGCAAGTGACCATCTGATTCCGTAATGTCCATTACATGTGCTTCATTTTCCACCCAGGATCTTCTGCCGGACGGCAGGACGGTATACCTGCGCGCAATCCAGCCCGGTGACCGGCAATCGCTGCGCGAGGAAGTATTCCTCAAACTAAGCCTGGAGTCCTTACGCAACCGGTTTCTGGCGCTGAAGCTGGACCTCACCCCGGATGAGCTAAGTTACTTTACCGATGTGGATTTTTTACATCACGTCGCGCTCGCGGCAGAGGTGGACTGCGGCTCCCATCGACGCCTCGTCGGGGTTGGCCGATTCGTGCGAGGTAACCGGAAATCAAACCATGCGGAAGTAGCAATTACCGTGATCGACCAGTTCCAGGGCATGGGTATCGGCAGTTTGTTATTGCAGGAACTGATTGACTGCGCGCGGGAGCTCGGCGTGGCGCAACTCGAGGGTTCGGTGTTTGCACAGAATACGCGCATGCTAAAACTATTGCGTAATACGCGGCTGCCCTGTCGCTCCAGTCGCGAGAGCGACATGATCTACATGTCGCTGGACCTGCGACGGCAAACCGCGTAACCCGAGAAACTTCATGGCCCTTTGAATTACGCTGACAGTTAACTTATCTCCGATTTGGTAAACTGACACCGTAATTGCAGGGACTACCGAAAACACGAAGGAGCACTGGAACTGCTTGGATACTCACTCGAACTCAATCCCGAGCACGACCATCGGTTCTGGTTGAATATGGGTACCTGTCCCTTGTTTCTGGAACCGCCCATTGAAACGGAGCAAGACCAGTCGGCCAGGACCGGACGCCCGTTAACAGTTAATATATTATCTATTATCTAATCTTTTATTCACGCTGTTATCTGACAGGAGTTTCAAAATATGTCCCTTTCTTTTGCGATCATCCATTATTGCTGGAAGCAGGCTAGTCTGTAATGCTTACGGCATTTCTCGCGAGCGAATGCAGTCCACAGGGTTGATTTTTGATTAGTTTTACCAAGCATCGAATGAGAAATGGGAGAAGTTTTTGTCCACGTCCAGCCCTCGCAAGTGACAAAATATTGTTCCAAGGTGCCATCAAAATCTGTGCTTGACCAGAAATAATTCGGTCCGACAGTTTTGCCGGTGGAGTCAATATTGATAATGTTTTGAATATCTCCGTCCGTCAGGTCTTTATAATCATCGGCGATCCTCGTTCCATCGGGTAGTACGTAGGGATGGGATGACTTGGTGAAGCGGGTATCTGGGCTGTTGGTTCCATCGGACAACCAGGCCTTGTAAGTGCCGGAAGGAATAATTGATACTGATGCATCTGCCTCCATTTGACACTTCTCGTCGGCTCCGGTGAGTCCACCCAGGTTGCTATAATAGGTATCACTCGTGACGAATACTGTTTTCTCACTGCTGTCAGCCGCCGAAACAGCTATGGTCATTAATAGTGCTGCAGTAAAAGTTATGATTACCAGGTTATTCATGTGAGTCCCCTTTCTTGGTGCTTAGTTTAAAAGGTACTATCGCCATGTTACTCGCCTGCTAACCACAGACTATCGTTTCTCTTTATACCTAACTAGCCGAAATAAAAGAAATGTATCTGATTTAACCAGCGTCGAGTGTCTCAAAAGGGTTGCAGATCGCCGCTGACGCATCGAGATTTAGCGGCAGCTTTCTCGTAAGCAGACGCCCAACGAGTCCAGGCAGGAGACAATCTTCGGCCAGGAACAGTCTCTCACGTCATTTTTTATTCATCCATTAATCCAAAATCTCCATGTGATAGAATTTCCAGGCACATAAATATGAACAGCGGATAAATTTGTGGGGCAAGCAAATATAAAAGGTAATCGAGCAACTCGCGTAGCGAAAGCTTTAGCAAAAATTGAGGAATTAAAGCCCGATCATATCGTGTGCAAGAATTGCCGCGCTCATTTAACGGATTTAATTATGCTTGACTCGCGTCATATGGAAGGAATTGAAGCTGCGTTTGCTGCTCGTTGCGAGTTATGCGACCAGGATACTTGGGCCTTAAAGGCGGGCACAAATGCAGTAGCAGATGTATCCACTGCTATCGATAGCGTTACTGGTGGAGTGGGCAAGATTGGTGTTACAAATAAACCTAAATCGTAGTTACTAAATTTATTTCAAGTGGAAACATCAAGGCGTAAATTTCGTAAATTGTTATATGGAAACAGGGCTTTTACAATTCCCATACTACTCAAAATATGTTTGTTGACTTTAGGCCTTATGCACCGTACTTTCCGTTGATGTTACCCAATCACTCAGAGACCACATAATGGCCAGCAAAGGTAAAAAATCAAAAACCAGCGCGTCGGGATTCAATAAAGTGAAAAGCAGTGTCAGTTCTACCGCGTCAACGATAATCGATGAGATCGACAAAGCGAGAGAAGTCGTTCTGCAGGAAATGCAGGAGAGCTTCGATGTTGTGTCCAAAAGGGCTAAAACCGCAAGTAAAAAAGCGACCAAAGCGACAAGCAGTGCGACAAAAAATATCACGAAAACTGCCTCGGATGCCACCGAATCGGTAATGGAATCGATCGCGGAAGCGCATTTGGCCGAGACCTTTCATAAACTGATAGGTGAGGTGGAAGATGCAGCAGAAGAAATGATGCAGGGCATTACCACTAGATTCAATCAACTGCAGGAATCCGCAATGAAAATGACAACCGCAGGTACGTCAGCAACTAGAAAGAAATCAGGTGCCAAGAAAAAAGCGCCCGCGAAGAAAGAAACAGCAGTAAAAAAGAAGGTTGCAGCTAAAAAGAAGACGGCAGTAAAAAAGGAAGCCTCGGTTAAAAAGAAAGTCGCAGTTAAAAAGAAGGCCTCGGTTAAAAAGAAAGTCGCAGTTAAAAAGAAGGCCCCGGCTAAAAAGAAAGTCGCAGTTAAAAAGAAGGCCCCGGCTAAAAAGAAAGTCGCAGCGAAAAAGAAGACGGCGGTTCAAAAGAAAGCCGTAGTGAAAAAGAAGGTCCCGGCAAAGAAAAAGGTTGCCCCTAAAAAAGCGGTGAAAAAGGCAGCGGTTAGAAAAGCGACGGCCAAGAAAAAATAGCCCTTCTGGAAAGGAATTGCGAATGATGTAGAGGGGAGAGTATCCTTTTACTAGCTATAAAAATCCCTGATTGATTGTTGAAATCTGGCCGGATGCACTAGTTCCCACGATTCAAATGAATGACTCCAATGCGCCTGAAATTGCCCCCTGCCTGGTTTTCCTGGGAGTCCGCTTTGGAGAAATTGAAGGCCATAATTTGATTCCGACAAACAATCGAAGGAATCAAAATGGGCACATTAAGTCACATAAAATGCAAAAGACCCTGGAATAAGGGCAAGCTGACCGGACAAAAACCACCACTCAAGCTCAAAGAAATCTGGGCAATCCGCATCAGATTGCAAATGTCCAACGAGGTCCGTGATCTGGCATTATTTAACCTCGCCCTCGACAGCAAGCTCAGAAGTTGCGATCTGGTCAAGATTCGAGTTCGAGATGTCACCCACGGTGCGACAGTCTCCAGGAGGGCCATGGTGATACAACAAAAGACAGGGCTGCCCGTGCAATTTGAAATCACCGACCAGACTCGGGAATCGATTAGTAATTGGATTCATCATGCGGAGTTGATGTCAGATCAGTATCTATATTAGTAGCCGCAATCGATCATCGAGCCATATATCTACCCGGCAATATGCACGATTGATGGATAACTGGGTTCGGGCTATCGATCTCGATCCAGCCGAGTACGGTACGCACTCGATGAGACGCACGAAAGCATCACTGATATATCGACGAACCAAGAATCTCAGGGCAGTGCAGATACTGCTGGGCCATACGAAGATGGAAAGTACCATCAGATACCTGGGCATCGAGGTTGAAGACGCTCTGGAGATGGCAGAACAGACCTAAATCTAGCTGGTAATTGCCCTGAGACACCCTCAGGTGCGTTTCGGGGCCTTTCCCAAAGCTGACACTGAATTTCTGCTTCCAGGCTTCAGGAATCGGCCAATTGCGGAATCTCCCGCAACTACGCAGTACACCTCATTTTGAGCATTTACCGGCATCTAGGGTTTCGCTTCATTTTCGATACCGGCGCATTGACCGACTTGTGAAATGTTATCAGCGGTGAAACTCCCAAAAGGCGGCATTCCTATTTCGTAAAAAAACTTTCCTGAAATCCTGTCAACTAATACATAAATTTCATGTCGCGTGGCGGAACCAGGGAAATTCATTTGATAATGATGGTCTGTCAATTCCAGTTTTCCTGAAATAACTTTTGGATAAACATCATATACAAGCCGAGCACTCGTGCGTGAAGCATCGATGAGGAGGTAAAAACTCTCGGCGGGAGGCGTGCCGCATTTTAGTGTGACTATCTCTGCAAAAGCCGACCCTGAAAAGGCTAGTAATAGGATGGCGATAGTTGTTTTGATTACTTGCATACCATTCAGTAGGAGCACAGTTGACTTTGCGCCTATCAAGTCAAAGCTTCCGAAAAATGTGCCCACGACTCACCTTCCTACTGACTAGCATCAACACAATAAAAAACGCGGCACTGATTCCGATTAGAAAACCATTTCCCGAGGCGATGCTACCTATCAAAAGCAGGTTGACAACAATTATCAAGACGCCTTCGCCCTAGTATGTATCTGGAAGACCTATGCGAGCCATCGCTTCCCTTTCGAATCTCTCTGACAGATTTATAATGAATTAAATTGACTATCGATTCAAATATTAGCAAGTTGGGTTTCGGCTTAGGGTCGGCAATCGCCGCTGACTGCCAGGGATTGAGCGGCGGTTTTCTCTATAGCTGCCGCTTACAGTACCGCGCCAAGCTGCGGGAATCGGCCATGAACGGTCTCTCGCTTAAAGCCCAAATCAATCGATACTGACCCCTTTGATTCTTCTGGAAATATGGCCCGGATCGTAGCAATACCCTTTGCCAATGTGCGCATAATTTATAAATTTATGGCTAAATGACATATACAGTCCGATAGTAAGACCAATATCTCAAATTATTATTTTATCCAACCTCTATAGAACATCAGGCGGGTCAAAATGAAGAGTCGATTTATTTACATCATTTTTGCAATCATGCTGGTGTTACTGGTGTATCCCTTTCTTCGACCTGCAGGAATGATTGGTCACTTTTTCTCTACATTTCTCGTAGCAATGATACCTTTATCGAGTGGCCTGGCCCTGACCAGGGATAAGAAAACTGCGACTATCATTCTCGTTATCGCTACGCCTTTCGTGATACTTGATAGTCTTAACTTTTTTTCCCCACATCGTCTTTTAATGATTGCCGCATTTAGCTTCGCTACAGTTTTGTATTTTTACATCGTTATTTTATTAACCAAATGCGTTCTTGCTATAAGAGAGGTAACCGTTGATTTGATCTATTATGCGATATCTATTTACCTTTTGATTGGTATGGGATGGGCGGGTGTTTATACCATCCTGGAAAGCATTTCACCGGGCTCTTTTTCAGGAACACCCGAAAGTGGAGACTTACTATATTTTAGTTTCGTCACCCTGACCACGGTGGGTTACGGCGATGTTTTGCCCTTGTCCGTACTTGGCAAAAGGCTAGCTATAGTCGAGGGGGCCATGGGAAGTATTTATATGGCGGTTATTGTTGCTATGATTGTCGGAAGATATATGGCGATGCATTCGGATCAGGATTCAAAAAGCGAAACCAATTCTCAAAAATGATTCTCGGGTGTCGAATTACGGCCAACACCGACCCCCAATGATGACGCAAAAATATGTTATCAGGTCAAAAACCTTATAATGCGGCTGTTATGTGTTTTTTTAATCGAGGAGCATTTATGACACCAGATGAAAAAATTAAATCCTTAAACTTGGTACTCCCCGACCCAATCAAATTACCTCCTGGCGTTAATATAAATTTCTCCTGGGTGAGAGTAAGAGGAAGTAGAGTGTTCGTATCGGGCCATATCGCGCTTAACGCCGATGGCTCAGTTTACGATGTAGTGGGAAAAGTTGGCTCCGACGTCACCATTGATCAAGGATACGAGGCAGCAAGACAAACTGGCTTATCAATTTTAAGTAGCCTTAACCGTGAACTTGGTACACTCAATAACATAACTGCATGGCTTCGGGTTTTTGGGATGATTAATACAGCACCAGGTTTTGTGCAGACTCCCTCTGTGATTAATGGATTCTCTGACCTGATTCTTGAGGTCTTTGGCAACGACGTTGGCGATCACAGCCGATCAGCGGTAGGCATGGCAGAGCTACCCTTTGGGGCACCAGTTGAAATTGAAGCCGAAGTAGAAATTTCAACATAACAAACCACATATCAAGCGCATACAGGGCAAGTGCCCCTTTATTTCTATTGTGATGTGGGTAAGGAAAAACCAGATAGCTTTACTGGCAACGTTTGGCGTCATGATAGTAATCTTGGTTCCAGCGTTGTACTTATTTTTATCATTGAATACTCCTCTTTCCTTTAGAGAATTGGATTTCGATGACAACGGCATTGTAACTTTCTCAGAGTTAATTCATGCGAATTTATATTGTGATCGAGAAATACCGAATGGTCAGGTGATATGTAAAGAGTAGTATTCATTATAAGGCGTTAATGCCAGAGACCGACTACTACACATAAATTTCCCGATAGCGGCCGTTCAAAACTCCCAAGCTAACTTCGGCTTCCTGGTCTTGCCTCGATTTGGTGGACTGTTTCATAAAGACCGGCTTTCCACCTATCGTCTTTGACTCCTAGAGTTTGAGCGACGGTTTTCTCGATAGCAGACCCTCACAATGCCACGCCAGGGGGAAATCTCCGGCCAGGACCCCCAGAAGAATTTATTCGCTGAGTGCAGGAAGTAACTCTTAGACTCGAAGATGGTCATGTAATAATGGAAATCTCGGTCATCTACGCACGCTAGATTACCCTCAGCGCACTGCAAACTTATGGATACTCAAAATCGATCCGACACCACTGCCGATACGCGGAAACTAGGTATTGCATTTGCAGTCACGCTGTCGTTTGTGCTGTTGCTATGGCTGTTGAAACTTATAGAGTATCTTGGCGGGTTCGATCTTGCTCAGTTTGGTATTTATCCACGCCGGGCTGACGGTCTCGTCAGGGTTCTCTCAGCTCCCTTTATTCATGGCTCCGTCGCTCACCTGTTCGCCAACACCGCACCGATACTGGTAATGGGTACAATGCTTCTCTACGGTTACCCGCGAGCAGCTAAAGTGTTACTTCCGGCTGTTTATATCGGTGGCGGCGTCGCGGTGTGGTTATTTGCCCGTGAGGCTTATCACATAGGAGCAAGCGGGCTTGCCTTCGGTATGTTGCTCTTTGTCTTTACGATTGGTGTTCTTCGTTGGGAACGGCGCACCATGGCCATTTCACTGTTAGTATTTTTTCTATACGGAAGCATGATCTCGGGTGTAATCCCGGGTGAGCAGGAAATTTCTTTCGAATCGCATTTGAGTGGTGCGCTAATCGGCATATTGCTGGCCTTCCTATTGCGACATCGAGATCCAGAGTCGCCGCGAAAACAGTACAGTTGGGAGCACGAGGAGGCGGAAACCGGCGATTACGACGGGCCAGACTGGAAATAGTGGGAATAGTTTGTTTATTTTCTCCAAGGGAGACTCTCAATAAGCTGGGGTAGGAGGCAATCCACGGCCAGTTTCAGACACTGGGCAGGTAATGAAAAACCCCGCGCAGTGGCGAGGTTCCATATAAGACTGTTTAAAAGTTAAGCGGCTTCCCTTCGCTTGCTAAACCCAACCAATCAGAATTAGCCGACAATATCGGGCCCTTCGTTTCTCCTGGAATCAATAATGCCCCATTATCTAATGTCAACTTTTATAAAAACAGGCGTAATATTATTTTAAGATTTTAATTTCAGCGAGAACCGAATCGGCGGAATACTTTTTTACTTCGACTTTAACAATTTTCAATCAGAAAAAATCCTCTTTTCCCCGAACATATCTTTCTCCTTTTCTAGTATGTGATCGGCTATGACGCGAGCACCGGTGGGTGTGTAGTGGCCATCATTTTTATAGGTAAGCCCTGTCGTGACGTTCTTTAGGCTTCTCAAGTCTATATATTCTATTTGTTTCGAGAGCAGGCATTGTTCAATAAGACTGTTCGGACCAACACTAAAGCCAAGCAGGACAACAAATCTGCTGTCTGGAAATTGCTTCAGGAATACTTCCTTGGCCTTAGCCACGATTCCACAAACTAACTCATGATGATGCTTTGTGATCACCGGCATGTCGACTTTGAAATATTCGAGGATCTTACTTGTGCCGAGCAACCAGTAGATTAAACCCTCTGGAAAGTGCCCAGTGCCAAAAGTCCCATTTTGTACAATCTCTTGTTCACTGTTGAACTCGTAGTAAGGCTCATCTGCTCCTCTCGACCTGATCCAGCTCAATTTTCCAATGGCTCGCGCGATATGAGCATCTATATACTGATAAAACGCAATTCCAACACTTTCTGCAATCTCGTCTTTTAGCGTCCCGGATTCAATAATGCGTAGCATTTGATGGGGGCCATAACCGCGATACGCGAAGTTGTATACTCGATAGCCTTTTGTATATTTCTGTACTTGCGCGGGTATAGTTTCGTTATCATTTAAACCCGAGCCGAAGGTCTGTGAGCCGCCAAAAAACGCAACAAATCTATCTGCTTCAATTTCATGAGTTGAAGGTACAATACGTCGAAAATTATTATTAAAGGAGTAATTCACGTTCCACAATATTTCTCCGTTCTTTTTTTTCCTGTGGCTAATAACATTAAGACCGTCCACTTTTTTTAGTCTACTAGATTCTCTGGGGGTTGTACCAAGACCCTCGATGTCCTTGCTATCAGGCCAGAAATCTGAGTTTCTGATTTTCATGCCATTTATCAATGCGAAGGTGATGTCACACAAAACTATGAGTAATACGGATAGTAGGAACCCAAATAAGACAGCTAAGAGGTTTTTTGCCATGTATCTAGCAGTGAAATCAATAATGAGCAACCATATCAAATCGTCGTAGCAATGCACTAAAAAAACACTCTACTAACTTGACCGGCAACAACAACCGCTGCGGCACCTGTGTACATTGGTCGACAATCCACCTTACGTACATAAAAACCCCGCGCAGTGGCGGGGCTGTTTATTCGTTATCCTAGTAACTAACTAATTCGCGCCGGGGATACCTGGTTGCTGTTTCCTACGAGCGAAACCCGATCCAATCATTCCGATGCCGAATAGCCAGAGGGGTGCTGGGACTGGGGATACGGTCTATTCTGCCGGAGAATAATACCCCAAAGTCTTCCTCGGTCGCTCATTGAGTTGTCGAGCACTCAGAGATCCCGGGGATTTCAGTTTCGCAGGCTTTTGGGGGGCGACGGCAGAAGGCATTCCGGAATTCGGCTCGGGTTCGGTTCGGGAAATTTTCGGTAATGCTTTCCGTAACCGTTTGATCGTGTTCGGCTTTACGAATGTATCTGTGCAGATCCGAGAAGAAATCTCAGAGATCGATTGCGGGTATAGTTCGGGCGCGAGGAATGGGGCCAGAGAAAACTGTTACGAATCTTGAACTTTCCGCGAGAGTTCCCTGTATTTTCAGTCCTCTGCTCTGCCGACTGAGCTACCTGGGCTTGGAGTGCGGAAGCGCGTATTAAATAGTCGAGCGGCCTCTAGTCAAGCTTGTTGCGGCAGAATATCCGAAAATCACGGCGATCCGGGAATTCAGAATGATTTCTCAGTGCCTGTGAAAAATAAAAAAATCGCTTGCGAACCATATTTCAAATCTATATAGTCCATCGTCGATTAACGATATACGTGACGATAATTCATATGGATGCCCCAACTCAAGCAGCCCGCACGGCCAAAGCCCAGCCTGTCGATAGCGACATGGCGGACGAAGATATTGCATTGATTGCCAAGGCGCTGTCGCACCCGGCACGGATTCAGATCATCCGCCTGTTGTTGAGCAAGAAAACCTGCATCGGCGGCGATATTGTCGACGTGGTTGGCCTGGCCCAGTCTACCGTTTCGGAGCATTTACGCATTCTAAAAGCCAGCGGCATCATCAGCGGTGAAATTACCCGTCCACGGGTATGTTACTCACTTAATCTCGCGCGCTTGCGCCCTTTTAATGATTTCCTGGAGCTGATTCTGGATAAAGATGCAGCAGCTTCAAACGAGGAGTCTGCCTGCTGGGTGTCTCCCGGGCGCAAACAGTAAAATTTTAATACACCAAGGAACAACTAAATGAAAACGCTAACCGTTTATGACCCCGCAATGTGCTGCTCGACCGGAATCTGCGGCACTGAAATTGATCAAAAACTTGTGGATTTCGCCGCCGACCTCGACTGGTTGAAGAGCGAGGGTATTGAAGTCAGGCGCATTAACCTGTCACAGGAGCCCGCGTTATTTGCCGAAAACGAACAGGTAAAAACCATTCTGCAAGATGCTGGTGTAGAGGGTTTGCCCGTTATTCTTGCGGATAACGAGATGCAATCTTCCGGGCAATACCCCGACCGGGAAAAACTGGCACAAATGGTGGGCGTGAAGGCTCCTCAGTCTGCAGATCAGACTCCAGCCGCTGCTACCGGGTGCTGCGGGCCAGCCGACGACGCAGAACAATCATCATCCAGCTGCTGCTGATCTCGAAGCACTCTACCCACATCACCCTTCAGGCGTAATAAATCATGTTCACGAACCTGCCCAAGTTTGTTTTCTTCACCGGTAAAGGCGGAGTTGGAAAAACCTCCCTGGCCTGCGCCACTTCGATCAGTCTTGTCGATGCAGGACAAAGGGTTTTGCTGGTCAGTACCGATCCCGCCTCTAACGTCGGCCAGGTTTTCGAGACCGACATCGGCAACCAGATCACCCCGATCGGTAACGTACCGGGCCTGGATGCGATCGAGATCAACCCCGAACAGGCCGCTGCGGGTTACCGCGAGCGAATTGTCGGGCCGATGCGCGGCATTCTCCCGCCTGAAGCGCTACGCAGCATTGAAGAACAGCTATCGGGGGCCTGCACGATCGAAATTGCCGCCTTCGATGAATTCACCGCGCTTTTGACCGATGACGATTTGTTAGCGCGTTACGATCACGTGGTATTCGACACCGCTCCCACGGGGCACACCATCCGCATGTTGAAGCTGCCCGGCGCGTGGTCGGGTTTTCTGCAGGACGGCAAGGGTGATGCATCCTGTCTTGGGCCGCTTGCCGGGCTGGAAAAACAACGCACACGCTATGCAGCGGCGGTCGACCGCCTGTCTGACATCGCTTCGACACGACTTATCCTGGTGGCGCGTCCGCGTCATTCTGCCCTCAACGAAGTGGCGCGCACGTCAAGAGAGCTGGCCGAGATTGGCATTAAAAACCAGGCGCTTGCCATCAATGGAATGATGCCGGAGGAAACGGGTGGCGATCCGCTGGCAGGAGCATTATTGCGCCGTGACCAGGACGCGATGGCCGCGGCCGCAGCGGAAGTGGCCGCGCTACCGCGCACGGTATTTGCGCTGCGCTCGGAAAACCTCGTCGGCCTCGATGCACTAAAACGTTTTGCCGCCGGCGCAGCCGATGAAGTTGCAGACGCAGAGGATAGTGCAGTAACGGAAACTGATCTGCCCACGCTCGCGGCTTTGGTCGACAATATCGAAAAACCCGGTAAGGGTTTGCTCATGTTTATGGGTAAAGGCGGGGTTGGCAAAACCACGATGGCCGCGGCGGTTGCCGCAGAACTGGTCGCTCGTGGTCACGACGTTTTGCTGAGCACTACCGACCCGGCGGCGCATGTTACGGAGACGCTGGCCGGCGAACTGAACGGCCTGAGCGTCAGCCGGATCGATCCCGCGCGAGAAACCGCCCGCTACCGGGATCATGTCATGGCAACCAGGGGCAAGGGCCTGGACGAACAGGCCAGCGCGATGCTGGAAGAAGACCTGCGCTCGCCCTGCACCGAAGAAATAGCCGTGTTTCAGGCGTTTTCACGCGTCATCCGCGAAAGTTCCAAACGTTTCGTGGTGATGGACACCGCCCCCACCGGCCACACCCTGCTGCTACTCGACGCAACCGGGTCTTACCACCGCGATATCATGCGTCACTCGGGTGATATGCCGGGAAAGATGGTAACGCCGATGATGCGCCTGCAGGATCCCGCGCAGACAAAAATCATGATTGTCACCCTGCCCGAAACCACTCCGGTTCTCGAAGCCGAACATTTGCAAAGCGACCTGCGACGCGCCGGCATCGAGCCCTGGGGCTGGATCATCAATTCCAGTCTTGCAGCGGCGCAGACGCATCATCCGCTGTTGCAACAACGCGCCCGCTCCGAACGGGAACAGATCGACAAAGTGCGCAATGAACTTTGCGACCGATACGCGGTGGTAGCGATGCAGGCGGCCGAACCGGTCGGTGCCGAGAAGCTGAAAAGGCTTTGCGCAACCGCCGACAATTCCGTCGCTGCCTGAAGGCAGAGGTTTCTGTAATGAACGTAGAAAAATGAATATAACCCTGTCACGTCGATTGATCGCCGAATGGATCGGCACCTTTTCATTGCTGGCGACCGTTGTCGGTTCCGGCATCATGGCCGAAAGACTTGCGGGTGGAAATATCGCCATCGCGCTGCTGGGCAACACCATTCCGACAGGAGCTATCCTGGTCGTGCTGATCATGGTCTTTGGCCCTATTTCTGGTGCACATTTGAACCCGGCCGTGACCCTCTCGTTTACGCTCCGGCGGGAAATTTCTCCCGCGGATTCCGCGCTTTACATTGTTACCCAGATCGTCGGTGGCATATCGGGCGTGCTGATCGCCCATATCATGTTTGACAATCCAATTTTCGATCCCTCCACCACGGTGCGCACGGGACTCGGTCAGTGAGTCGGCGAATTCGTCGCCACCTTCGGGCTGGTCGGCACCATTCTTGGTTGCCTGAGATTCCGCGCGGAGGCGATCCCTTTTGCCGTCGGCCTCTATATCACCGCGGCCTACTGGTTCACCTCTTCAACGTCATTCGCCAACCCTGCCGTGACCATAGCGCGCGGCTTTTCGAATACGTTTGCAGGCATTCAACCCGTCGACGTTGCCGCTTTTGTGGGGGTGCAGTTGCTCGCGGCCTTTCTTGCGACGTTCTTTTTTAAATGGCTGCTGGACGAATAGGTTTTGCTGATGGTTCAAAGTGATCGCCTCGCATTGTTTGACGAAGAGATTGACCGGCGTGAAGTCCCTGCGCTGAAGACCCACCCGATGGTGGTCGGGCAGGATGGCGAAAACCTGTTTGCCGCCGGCGTGGCAGACATGGATTTCAAGGCGGCAGCGCCCATAATCGAAGCCATGCAAAAGCGGCTCGATCACGGAGTATTCGGCTATGAAACGGTACCGGCGGGTCTGCAACCCGCACTGATGCAATGGCTGCAGGACCGGCATGGCTGGCTAGTCCAGGCAGACCACATTCTCACCTCGCCGAACATCCTCACCGCGTTGGCGATGGCGGCCTCCCTGTTTACCGACGAAGGCGACGCAATCATCGTGCAACCGCCCGTTTTTTTCGATTTTTTCGATGTGATAAACGAAAACCACCGCGAGATCGTGGAGAATCCATTGATTCTCGACCAGGGGCACTACCGGATCGACTTTGACGACCTGGAAAACAAGGCCGCCGACCCCAGGGCCAAAATGATTTATCTGTGCAACCCGCACAATCCCGTTGGACGAGTGTGGAACGAACTGGAGTTGCGCACACTGGGTGACATCTGTCGCCGACATGGTGTGCTGGTGGTTAGCGACGAAATGCATGGCGACCTGGCATTTAACGGCCATAAATACACGCCGTTCGCGTCGCTCGGAGCGGACTATGCGGAAAATTGCATTACCTGTATTTCACCGGCCAAGGCTTTCAATATCGCGTCCTGCTGCGCTTCGTTTACCCTGATTGCCGACGACGACATGCGAAAGGCATTCCAGGTCGAAAACAGCCGCCTTTCGGTTAGCAAAAACAACCCGTTCGCTAATGTGGCCATGGAAGCCGCCTACTCCAGTGGCACCCCCTGGCTCGAGGCGGTTATCGCCTACCTCGAGCGCAACGTTGCCTTGGTGCGCGATTCATTGCGCGACATCCCGGGTATCGCACTGGTCGAGCCCGAGGGCACCTTTTTAGTCTGGATAAACTTCAACGGACTCGGCATGGCGCCGGACCAACTCTACGCCTTTCTCAGAAACGAGGCGAAATGGCCAATTACCCGTGGCCAATCTTTCGGTAAGGAAGGCAACGGCTTTGCCAGGGTCAATATTGCCTGCACCCGGGAGAAGCTCGAGACTGCGCTTGGCAATCTTGAAAGCGCGGTCGGCAAGTTGCAGGCTTGATGTAAAAATCCAGTAAAAACAACATTCTTATCCGTGCAGTCAAAAATTCCGGTTACCGCTGGGTTATCGATTTTCAGGTTATTGAAGTAACAATCAGTTCGACAAGCGTTTCGTTGTCCGAATTATGGAACCCGGGTATTCAATTGCCGTCGATGTACCAGTGATCATGGAAGGTCGCGACCCATCGCGGACGATAGGCTACCAGCAGCGACATGGCGCCCCCGTTGATGAAGCCTTCACCGAACATGAGCAGCGGAAGAATCAGCACAAAATTGTCGACGATTGTGCCGCCGGGTTGCACGCCACTGAGATGCTGGATCCAGGCCGATGCCACACCGACCAGCAAAATCGATAATGCGCCCACCAGGAAAGCATTAACGAACACGTAGATGTAAAAATTATGCGCTAACCAGCGCTGGGAAATATACAACGCAACGCGAGTGAACAGAACCGGCAGCGCTCCCATAAGCAGGACGTTCAAACCGAATGCCTCCCATCCAGCCATGCCCTGCCAACTGACTATGGCTACCACCAGGCTGGCGGCAACAAGCGCAAATTGCCACTCGAACATCAGGCACATCAGCGTCATGCCGAGCAGGTGAAAATTCAGTCCCGCCTGGATACCGCCTCGCATTACCCATAACAGGCAGAGCGCAACGATAGTGCCGAGGAAAACATGCTGCGCCTCGTTATCAGCTATCTTCGACCATGGCGCGGTCAGCAAGGCCACCAGCATTAACAGGGCATAAAACAGGCCACCGACCCAGAGGTAAGCACCCGGTAGCAGGTTGGCGGGGATATCCATGTTGTTAGCGGAGCTCCTTAAGCTGGTGAACGCCTGTACGGAAACGGTATATTAGCAAATCCTTAAATACCATGAAATCGATTTTAACGGCAGGTCTGTCTAAACCCGGACCGGCGCTACAGCCACATCACTGGTCTCGTAAAATAACTTTTAAAATCAATCGGTTAAACCAGTAACTCATCATTTTCAGCCAGCCTCGCAAAACAAAATCATTATTATTGACGATACCATCATGCACCGGCAGTGGTTAGGCTGATCAGAACCTGGGAATCCGCAAACGGGTACCGGTCTTCGAAAACATAAATAAGGAGCAGTCCAATGAATGCAGACAGCACCAGAAATCACGACGAGATCCTGTCAACCGAACAACTCGAGGCGTTTCAATCCCGAGTGGCGCAATACGACCAGAACAACGAATTTTTCCAGGAAGATTTCGACGTCATGAAGGAATCGGGTTACTTAATCCAGGCGGTTCCGGAGGAACTCGGTGGTCTGGGGCTTACCTTTGCCGAGGTTTGCCAGCAACAACGCCGGCTGGCCTACTACGCCCCGGCCGACGCACTGGCGGTCAATATGCATATTTACTGGACCGGCGTAGCCGCCGACCTGTGGCGTAGTGGCGATAATTCTCTCGAGTGGTTGTTACGCGAAGCCTGTGCCGGCGAAGTTTTCGCCGCCGGTCATGCCGAAAAGGGCAACGACGTGCCGATGCTGTACTCGACCTGCAAGGCCGAGCGCGTGGATGGCGGCTACTGTTTTACCGGTCACAAGAACTTCGGTTCCCTGTCCCCGGTCTGGACTCGCCTCGGCCTGCACGGCGTCGACGATTCCGACCCCGACAACCCGAAAATTGTCCATGCCTTCCTGCCCCGGGATGCGAACGGGCTGGAGGTCAGGCAGAACTGGGACGTGATGGGTATGCGCGCAACGCAAAGTCACGATACCCTGCTCGACGCGGCTTTCGTCCCCGACAAGTACGTCGTCAGGGTGCTCGACGAGGGCATGAAAGGCGCGGACATGTTCATCGTCGCCGTTTTTGTCTGGGCACTGCTCGGATTCGGTAATGTTTACTGCGGCCTGGCACAACATGCTTTCGACAAGGCGCTGGCGTCGATTCCGCATAAATCATCGGTCGCGATGACCCGCTCGATGGCCTGGCATCCGGAGGTGCAAAAAGGCGTTATGGAGATGGCTGTCGAACTCGATGCGATCAAGGCGCATCTCGAGCGCACCGCCGATGACTGGAGCAATGGTGTCGACCATGGGCCGATGTGGGGTGCGAAGGCATTAATGACCAAGTATCATGTAGTCGAATCCGCGTGGCGGGTCATCGATCGTGCTTTCGAACTTGCCGGTGGATTCGGTATATTTCATGCCTCGGGTTGGGAGAGGATTTTACGCGATGGCCGCATAGGCAGAATTCATCCGGGCAACGTTGCCATCACCACTGAATTCGTCGCGAAGTCTTATCTCAACCTGGACATCGATGCACAACCCCGCTGGGGTGAAAAAATGGTTTCGCGAGTTGATCTTTTAGATCCCTTGCGAGGCGACTGATACCAATAACGGTACATAAAAAGGATTCCTATCATGCCCATGTTTATTATCGAACGTAATTTCGCTGAAGAAATTGAACTCGACCCAAACAACGAAGTGATCCTGAAGATTAACGAGGATGTCGGAGTGAAATGGCTGTATTCGTTTCTTTCGCTGGACAAGAAAAAAACCTATTGCCTGTATGAAGCACCCAATGCCGAGGCGGTGTACGAGGCGGCACGCCGGGCGAATGTGCCGGCGGACACGGTCATCGAGGTCGACTCGCCGGTCGGCCCGGCGATGGTTCCCGCTTGAATTACAGCATTCAACGAGCAATGGCACTGGTCAGAGAACATAAATGGAACGCAGGCTAGCCGCAATACTGGCGGCCGATGTCGCCGGTTACTCGTTGTTAATGAATACCGACGAGGATGCCACCTACATGGCGTGGCGCTCGGCACGCAGCGAGGTCATCGATCCCGGTATCGCAACCGGACAGGGTCGCATCGTCAAGCATACCGGTGACGGTTTTCTCGCCGAGTTTCCAACCGTGCTCGCCGCGGTCGAATGCGCGGTCGGTATCCAGCAGCAAATGGCGCAGCGCAATGAAGGCCTGGAAAATGGCCGGCGTTTCGAATTTCGTATCGGTATCAATCTCGGCGACATTATCGTCGACAGTGAAGACATTCACGGCGACGGAGTCAACATCGCGGCCCGGCTGGAAGCGATTGCCGAGGCCGGCGGGGTGTGCATTTCCGCCGATGTCTATCGACAGGTCAGAAACAAGGCCGGCTTCGAGTTCGAGGACCTGGGGGAGCATAGCGTCAAAAATATTGCCGCACCGATCCAGGTTTACCGCGTCACCCGGGATGCGCAGGTCGAAAAGTCGGCCGATATATCCACCGCCCCGGATTCATTCGTACTTGCTCCAGGCGTGCAGGGCGCTCAAAATCCGCTGGAGGCCATGCTCGAAAACATGGCCAGCACGAGGCAACAGCCACCAACGTTGCTGGTGGGTCGTGAAGCGGAGAAACAGTCCCTGTCCGAGGCTTTCGACGAAGCGCAGCAAGGTAACGGCAACATCGCGTTGATCCGCGGTGAACCGGGCATCGGCAAGTCATGCCTGGCCAGTACTTTTGCCGAAGCGGACAAAGATGAATCGACCTGGGTGGTTTACGGGCAATGCCACGAGACCCTGGGCTCCCCGCCATTCTGGCCATGGTTACAGATTTTGAGGAATCTGCAGCTGACCGATGACAGCCTTGGACTCTCGCCCGCGGCTATTTTCGCCGACCTGGCCGCTACCGATAAACAGAAAAGCATGTCGTCATCCCTGTTAAACAGTGATGTCGGCGGTGAGCAGTTCCTGCTGTTCAGCAAGATTGCCAATGTGCTCGCCCAGTACGCATACCAACGCACGCTGATCCTGGTGATCGACGATTTACACTGGGCGGACAAGTCGTCGCTGCTATTGCTTAGCCATATCTGCCGCCGGCTGTCGCAACAGGCCATGCTCGTGATCGGCACCTACCGCGATATCGAAATTACGCGCAAGCACCCGCTGTTCGAGTCGCTGGGCGATATCAGCCGACAGGCGACTTTGCGACGTATCGCGTTAAAAGGTCTTTCCGAGCAGGATGTATCCGGTTTTATCGAGAATACGGTGAGCCAGACGCTGACTCCTGAAATCTTGAAGTCACTCTACGAAAAGACGGACGGCAACCCGTTGTTCGTCTCCGAAGTGGCTCGAATTCTGCAACAGGAAAATTTCAATCAGGCCGGTGGCCAGATGGCGATAGAGATACCCGAAGGCATCCAGGAGGCCATCGGTCGCAGACTCAACCAGCTTTCCCCGCAGTGTAATGAAACACTGCCCATGGCAGCCGTCATCGGGCGCAAGTTCAGTTTACCGGTGCTCTCTCAGCTATTGCCCGAGTCAGATCAGATCGGGTTACTTGAAACCCTGGAAGAAGCGGTCAGTCGCGGCATTATCGAACATCGCCAGAATACCGTGGCGGAATTTCAATTTTGCCATGTACTGACCCGGGATATTCTTTACGATGAATTGAGCCTGGCACAAAAAATCATCCTGCATCGAAAGGTGGCCGATGCCCTGGTGCAGCTCCGTGAAAGCGATGCTGAAGTTTCAGCCGGCGAGATCGCACGCCACTACTACCACGCGATTCAGGGAGGTCAGAGTGACGTGGCAGTAGACTATGCAATTGAAGCGGCCGAGCACGCAGTAAAATTAGCGGCCTATGATGAGGCCAGGGAGTACTACGAACTGGCGATCGATATATTCAACCTTGACGACCGTCGCTATGCAAAGCGTAAGGCTGAAGTTTATTACCACATCGTAGAGTGTGTCCATGCGGTCGGGTCTGCGACCCAGGTCACCGCGGAGGCTTGCGAAGTCGCGCTGCGTGCGGCAAGACAAACCGGCCAATATGATATTTTTGCGCAGGCGGCCTGTCGGTTGGTGTATGTGGAACGCAGACCGAACCGGGCAAACCATGGACTGAAATACATCCAGGGGGCGCTTTCTTACCTGCCAGAGGATGACCTGATAAACCGCGCAAATTTACTGGCTTACCACTCCATGTCGCTGTGTTTCAACGGTCACAGGAGTGAGGCCGAACGGATCGCCTTCGAAGCCCTGGCGGTCGCGCAACGCTGCGACGACAAGCTGGTGCTCTGTAACAGCCTGTGCATGGCCTTGCTGGTGCTGCGGGGCCGGCCTGAAAAACTCAGCGAGCGCATACGGCTGGGTGAACCGGCAGATGATCTAGCTAACGAAGTCAGCCAGACCTCAGGACATCTACCCATTTTGAATGACCCAAAGGAATGGTTAATCATGACCTACCAGGAGCTGGGGGCTATGGATCGGGTTAAAGTGCTTATTCAGCAGATTGAAACTTCTATCGAACAAGTTTATTCATTCAAGGGAGACTACTTTTCCGCTAGCGCAAAGGCTAACCAGGCTTTGTTTGAAGGTCGCTGGCAGCAGGCCGAAACCCTGATCGAAGCTGCCAGCGAGCTGGGTGCCAGGAAACTCGATGACAGCGCAGAGGGCGTCTACGGTGTACAGATGTTTTTACTTAACCGTGAACTCGGCCGCTTGCCGATGGTTAAGGGCGCGCTCAAAAGGATGCTGGTCGAGGACAATAATGCCGTGTGGGCACCGGGCCTGCTCGCAACCTATAGCGAACTCGGCATGCTCGCCGAGGCGCGCGAGATATTCGAGCTGCTGGCGGCCAACGATTTCAGGCCACTCGGCGAAGGCGAGCTGTTCCTGACCTGCCTGGTGTACATGGTTGAGGCTTGCGTCGAACTCAATGACAAGAATAGAGCCGGCGCGCTGTATCAACGACTGGTACCCTATTCGGGGCAGATGTTGCCGCATGCCACGGCGGTGAGCCATGGGCCGGCGGATCTCTACCTCGGCATGATGGCGAGCCTGATGAACAATCTCGACGAGGCGCAGGCGTTGTTCGGTAAGGCGGCCGAACTGTGCGAGAAATCCGCGCCGAACATGTGGCAGGCCCACATCCAGTTTCGTCATGCGCAAGTTCTGAAACGACATAATTTCAGCGGTGGTAGGTCAAAATTCGACGAGCTAGTCGCTCAGGCTCGAGCAACCGCCCAGGCTATGGGCATGGTCAACCTGTTGGCAAAACTGGAAAAACTCGAAGCCGATAGCGGGCTGCAAAACGCGGAGCCGGACGGCGGTCTTACGCCGCGGGAACTGGAAGTATTGCACTTGATTGCACAGGGCAAAAGCAACAAGCTGATAGCCGCGGAGTTGAACCGAAGCCTGGCCACGGTCGCCACCCACGTGCGTGCCATCCTCAACAAGACCCATACCGCAAACCGGACCGAAGCGGCTGCCTTCGCCGCGGAGCACAAGCTTTTCCGGGTGCATTGATCAGTCGAACCGGTTCCTGGCCGGATCCGACGTCAGCGCTAGCTCCGCCGATTTTTGCATTCCGCCATTGCCGATAGCGTTTCGAAGTCACGTTCATCGGCTAAAAACTACCGTTCACCCGCGCAAAAAAACGTTTCTAGACCCAGTTCTCCGAAATTTTCGCCTCATCCACCTATCTTCCTGAATTACTTGAGGATTCCCCTGAACTGAATCTTCAATCTCGATTAACCAAACCCGTTGATTTCGGGTTTACCGAGAAACATCGATGAATCGATTTTTTCACCTGATAACCACAGTTTTTCTCTGCGCTTACCTGGCGGCCTGCGGCACCGATACCGGTTCCAGCGGCAGCGGCATTGGCAGCGGCAGCAACATCGGTGGCGGTAGTGGCGGCAGTTTGTCCGGCGATCGCCCGGGCCTGACCTTACGCCTGACCGATGCGCCGTTTGACGAAGCCGTGAACGTCATGCTGACATTCGTCGAGGTGCGAATGCGCAAAAAAGGCGGTGGCGGCTGGGTCAGCATCGATCTTAGCGGCAATCCCCAGCAGATTGACCTGGCCGCGTTACAGGGAACCAAATCCGCTCCCCTGCTGTTCGATAAAGACGTTCCTTACGATGACTATGACGAGTTGCGCCTGATCGTCGACACGACGACACCGATGGCCAACATGATCAAGCTTAGCGGCGGCGGGACCCCCGAATTGAAAATACCGAGTGGCGGGTCGTCCGGGCTCAAGATCAAGGGTGACTTCACCGTCTCCGATACGCTGCCGACTTTGCTGGTGGTCGATGTTGACCTGCGTCAGTCGATAAAACAGGCCGGCCCCAACTACATAATGAACCCCGTAGTGCGCATGGTGAAGGGCGATAACTTTGGCCATAAACGCGGTATCGTCGACCCGGCATTATTGACCGCGGCGAGCTGCTCTGACGCGTTTGTGGATACCTATAACTCGGTATATGTCTACAACGGGCACAATGTTACCCCGGACGACATCAACCAGAAATCAAACAAGAATGTCGACCCGTTGACTACTACCCGGATCGTTTACGATGGCGCCACTTCAAGTTATCTGTACGAGGCCGCATTCCTGCCGGCGGGAGACTACACCATCGCGTTTACCTGCAACGCCAACCTGGATGATCTCGACAAAGACGATGACCTGAAGTTCTTCAACAAACAGAACGTCACCGTCAAACTGAACAACACAAAGTTTTTCTAACCCGGAACCATTTTTTCCGGCCTATACTCAGTAGACAGCCGGTGGAGCAGGTACAGAACTGTATGAACCCGGGAACCGCAATAACCCGTTTAATCACTCTACTGGCACTGGTTGCCAGTAGTTACGCTATGGCGCAGGATACTTCCGAAGCGGATGAACTGGACCAGTTTCTCGACCTGCTCAATCAACAAACCTCTCTGGCCACCAACACTCGTCTGAATGCCGACTTCGTGCCCGGCATGCTCAGCGTTCTTGACGCCGAGCAAATGCAACGCCGCGGCTTCAGAACGGTGTGGGATGCACTCGAATCCCTGCCCGGGGTGCAGGCCAGCAGGGACACGACCGGAGAACGCAGTATCAGTGTGCGCGGCATTGGCCAATTGTTCGAGCCGAGCAAGGTAAAGCTGCTGCTCAACGGCGTCGCTGTGAACACGTCGGCGAGCGCCACCACCGGCACCATCTACGACACGCCGATAGAACAGATCGAACGGATCGAATTTATCCGCGGCCCCGGCTCCGCAACCCATGGCGAATTCGCCTATGCCGGCGTACTGAATGTCACCACTAAAAAACAGGGTGCCCAATATTCTGTCGGCATCGAGTCGTACGAGGGCGTTAACTTTTCCGCGCTTTACAGTTACGCAAAGCCCGACAGCGACTTCAGTGCCAGCATCAACTTCGCCGCTAACGAGCGCGACGGACATAATATAGATTCCGGTGACGACAGCTCGGCCGCCGGTATCCCGGGTTACGCCCCCGGACCGATCAACAACAAACGTGATTTCGTTTCAGCAATTGCCAGCTTCGACTTTGGCGAGCTGAACGCACTCATCCAGTTCCAGGAGGCAAACCGCGGCGACCATTTCGGCGCCAACGACCTGTTGCCACCCGATGACAGGCAAACCGTGATATCCGATCGCTTGATAACAGCCCCACTGAGCCAGGCGTTAACGTTTACCGAAAAATTGAGCGGTAAATGGTTTATAAGCGCGGTCGAGAACAAGACCGAAAAAAACCAGCTGTTTCTCGGCACCGCCGAAAATTTCGGTGGCCTGGGCAACGAGGACGATATCACGGCCGATTCCAATCTCGAGGAACAACGCTTCGAGGGGAAGGTTAACCTGCAATACGCTGGCGACACGCACACCCTGTTCGCCGAGGTGTCGGCCGTCGATATCGATATCACGGAATCCGATCGATCGATCAATCTCGATCCGGTCACCGGGACACCGACCCCGGGCAGAAACGATTTTCCAGGCCCGGTCGACGACTCACAGGATCGCAGTTCGATCAGCCTGGTACTTCAGGACGAGTACCACATCGACCCGAGCCTGACCCTGACCACGGGAATCCGCTACGACGACTACGAAGACATCGATTCGAATCTCTCACCACGCATCGCGCTGGTGTGGCGCAAGTCGAATCAGCATATATTCAAAACCCAGTTGGCGCGAGCGTTCACACCGCCCACGCTGCTGGAAACCGGTGGCTCGATAGAGTCCTCGATCGATCCCGAAACCAACGATACCCTCGAGTTCGGTCACATCTTTCATAGTAGCGAGCTCATCGTACGCAACACGGTTTACTTCTCCAGGCTCGACGATTTGATCATGTTCCAGGAAACCGCACCGACAGGTTATAAAAACACCGGTTCGACCGATTTACGCGGTTACGAACTCGAAATGGAAAAATCGATCGGTAGCGAATGGAAATTCATCGGCAGTCTTGCATTACAGGATTACGACGATGACGACTTACCTGCCGCGGTGCCGTGGATGTTCAAACTCGGCACCGAGTACAGGGTTTTACCGTCAACCCTGGTTCATCTGCAGGTCAACAGCTACGGTGAACGCGATCGCCAGGATATCGATTCGCGCAGCGACTTCGAACAGACCACCCAGGTTGACCTCAGCCTGCGCAGCAGAAACTTCCTCGATGTCACCGGCCTCGATTTCCGCGCCGGTATCCGTAACCTGCTTGATGAAACCCTCAAGTATCCCGCGCCGGTCTATACCTATGCCGACGATTACCCCTACAGCGACGGTGCGATGCTGTGGGCACAGTTAAGCTACCGGCCATGATGGCAAGCAACGGCATTATTCCGTGCTGAAACTTTACGCCCGAGTCGGAGTTATCCTCCTCTGCAGCCTGCTACCAATGCTGGGGACCACTTCGCTGGCGCAGGATCCGTTATCGCCAAGACTGCAAATCGGCATCAATCTGTTGCCTGCAATTGTCGCCGCCAACCAGAGCCTGGCGGCGACCGATATCAATCGCAACCTGCCGATTTACCTGGTCTACCGGGAAAATCGTTACCAGGGCGAGCAGCTCAGACACCGCATCGACCAGGTCGGCAAGATTCGCGAGCGCGCAGTCGAGGCTGAGGCAATTTCGCTCGCTGAACTGCTTGCCGCCGAGCCACAACCCTTAAGCGTGGTTTTTGTTGCCGAACCGCTCGACCGGCAGTTGCCGGACCTGGTCCGCTTCGCACAGCAACAGCGGCTACTGCTATTTTCTCCTTTTGCGGGCGACGTCGAGCGTGGCGTCACCGCGGGCTTCCAGGTCACCGACAAGGTGCTACCCGAGGTCAACATGGCTTCCCTGAAGCAATCAAAAATTCAACTGAAAGCGTTCTTTCTACGCATTGCGGTGAAACATGAGTAAATCTAAAACTCTGCAGAACTTTTTAACGGCGATGGATCTCAGATCCTCGTTATTATTCCTCAGCATCGGATTGGTGATTATCGTGCTAACCCTGTGGAACTGGCACTACGATGTCAAGCCACGGCTGATCAACGAAGCCCAGTCAAACACCCGGGTGCTTGCGGCATCCTATGCGAACGCGATCGAATCCCAGTTTCAGAAGGTCAATGGCCAGACCGATGTTTCGGCGATCCACAACTCGGTCAATGAAATGCTGCTCCTTAACGACCCCAGTACCGGTGAAAACCTCTACTATGGCGTCAGCCTCGAAGTCGACTATGATGCTTTCTCAGCCGACTATGACGTGGTTAACCTGAGCGTGGGCTCGACCAACTGCAGCGATTGCATCATTACCGAAAACCCGATTTACAACCGCGCCAGCGGTGAACTTATCGCCATCCTGAAGATTTACGCTAACCCGGTTTTTTACCAGCGCATGATCAACGACATCGTCAACGGCATCGCGGTTATGCTGCTCGGCATCATCATCGTGCTGGTGGTTGCATGGATAACTTCAAACCGTTTAATGATCCGTATCCGCGAGCGCGAGCGCAGCCTGGTTTACGAAGTCAGCGAGCGCAAGTCCGCCGAGGACCGCCTGCAAAAAATCGCGGCTTATGACCAGCTAACCAACCTGCCCAATCGTTACCTGCTGCAGGCCGATTTCACGCGCAAGCTCGAAGAATCCTCACGCAGCGGAAAAATGCTGGCGACCCTGTTTTTCGATCTCGACAATTTCAAGGACGTCAACGACATTCACGGGCATGAAACCGGGGATTTATTGCTCAAACAGGTTGCCTTGCGCATAGCGGAAGTTACCCGGAATTACGACCTGCTGGCCCGCTTCGGCGGTGATGAGTTCGTCATGATCATGTCCAACCTGAGCGAGCGCTCGGACGTGATCCCGGTGGTTGAAAAAATCATTGCCGGCTTCAAGTCACCGTTCGAGTTACCCGGTGCCTCGGTGCAGGTCACCACCAGCGTCGGTATCAGCATTTTTCCGCAAGATGGCAACGATCCCTCGGATCTGCTGAAGAATGCCGACCATGCGATGTACCGCGCCAAGGCCGAGGGACGCAATTGCTACCAGTTCTTCAACTCCGAAATGAACCTCGAGCTACAGTACTCGCAATGGGTTGAAACCAACCTGCGCGAAGCCCTCGAGCAGAATCGTCTGCGGCTTCATTTTCAACCCCAGGTCGATCTTGACACCGGTGCGGTCGAGTCTTGCGAGGCGCTGATCCGCTGGCCGCAGGGGGATGGTGAAAATATCAATCCAGCTGACTTTATCAGGATTGCCGAAAGAACCGGGCAGATCATCGAAATCAGCAATTGGGTACTCAACGAAACCTGCCGCATTCTTTGCGACTGGCAAAACCAGGGATACGATACCGCTCGCGTCGATATCAATCTTTCGGGCAAGGATTTCGTCGACCGCGGCATACTGTATAAGTATCTGCCTATACTGCAACGCTATAACCTGAAACCCGGCCAGATCGGCATCGAAATTACCGAGAACATAATGCTCAACTCGACCGATCAGGTGATCAAGGCCCTGTCTGTGCTGCATAACGCCGGTGTGCACATTTCGATCGACGATTTCGGCACCGGTTTTTCATCGCTGAATTATCTCAGGCAACTGCCTTTATCCGGCATCAAGATCGACCACAGCTTCGTGCACGAAGCACCGAGCAACAAGGATGACCTGGTGATCATGCAGGCAATTGCCCTGGTCGGTCATGGCTTCGGGCTCGACATTGTCGCCGAGGGCGTCGAAACCGAGTGGCACGAATCGTTATGTCGAGAGGTAGGTTGTAACAGGATACAGGGTATGTACGTATCCGATCCCTTACCCGCCGACCAGTTCGCGAAGGAATACCTGCGTAAAAAATAACCCCTGTTATCGCAGGCTTGAATTGCAGGCCTTTGCGGTTACACTGGTTATTCGTACAGTCGCGATTCAACGCACCCGTGCCCGAAAATTACCAGCTGGTAGAAACCCTGTTACAGCAGCCGCTCGAAAACGGTGACGTGGTCTGTAACCTGTGCCTGTGGCGCTGTCGACTGCGCCATGGCCAGCGCGGCTTCTGCCAGGCGCATGTCAATCGCAATGGTAAGCTGTATAACCTTTCCTACGGTATCATTTCGGCGATCGAGGTCGAGTCGATTCGCAACAAGCCCGTGTATCACTACCGTCCCGACAGCCGCGTGATGTCGATCGGCAGCTATGGCTGCAACTTTCGCTGCAAGGGTTGCCACAACCTGGAAATCTCCTGGGGCGTCGAAGCACTCGACAAGCTCGCGCGCGGACAGTCCAGCGACGCATTTGCCACCCCTGCACAAATCGTTGAGACCGCGTTAAAGCACCAGGTTGACGGCATTGCCCTCACTTATTCGGAACCCGCGGTATGGTTAGAGTATGTGCTCGACGTGTCTCGCCTCGCGCACGACGCCGGACTGTTCACGGTCTACGTATCCAACAGTTTCGTCACCGACGATGCGCTCGAGGTGATGGCGCCGCACATCGACGTGTTGTGTTCGGACATTAAAAGCCTGTCGGCCGGGTTTTACAGCGACATCTGTCCGGTGGGTACGGTAGAACAGGTGCTGGCATCGATCAAAAAAGCCGCCGAGCTCGGCATTCACGTCGAGACCCGCACCAACGTGATCCCGACCAAAAACGATAACCTCGATGAACTGAAGGGCATCGCTCAGTGGATTCACGACAACCTGGGCGCGGACAGTCCCTGGCATGTAACCAGATTCTTTCCCGCCTACAAGCTTTCGCATTTACCGGCAACCGATAACGCGATCATCGATACCGCGGCCGCGGCCGGGCGTGATGTGGGACTGCAAAACGTCTACGCGCATACCGATATATCCTGCGACTGTGCGACCGAGAATGCGCCGGTGTCGGCGTGGCTGGAGCTTGATCCCGCTGCGCTAGACGGGGTCAACAAGTGTGCCGCCAGCTGTTGCGGGGACGAAGGCATCCTGGTGAAAAAATTCGAACGCGAAGCCGGCCTGCTCGCCAAAACCGAGTAGGCGTTAGCCCCTCGCGTCATCCCCTCGGCTTTACTCCGTCATCCCCGAGAAAGCGGGGATCTCGTCGGAGTGGCATTGTCAAAAGATCCCCGCTTTCGCGGGGATGACACAATTTAGGACATACCCACTTCTCTCGGTCATCCCTCAGTTTTATTTACGTCATCCCCGCCCAGGCGGGGATCTTGTCGTGGCGGCGTCGTTGTGAGATTCCGATACGTCAACCCAGCGTGCGCTGGGGGGCCGCTTGCGCGGGAATGACTGAATAATATGCGGGGATGACTTAAGAGGTAGAGAGGATAACCTGAGAAATCGCGAGGATGACATAATTGCGGGCGGCAGGACGACATAGTAGCGGGTCGCGGGATAATGAAAAAAGGAGCGCCCCTACTCCAGCGATGACAGCAGTTTACGCACCGGGGTTGGCAGACCATGATCCGCGAGTGCATCAATATCGACCCAGACATAGTTGTCGCTATCGAAAACCTGCTCCGGCAGCTGTTCCATCTCGATAATCGCCAACGAAATATCGAGGCTGTAATGGGTGAACTGATGACGAATGACCTGCTCCTGCACCAGTTTCGGCGTCTGTGTCATCGACAGGAAACTTTGCTGCCAGAGTTCGACTGCCGTTACGCCGTCTACCTCTGGCAGCGACCACAGCCCTCCCCAGATCCCGCTTGGCGGGCGTCGCCAGAGCAATATCTGGCCCTCGTAACGATGCAACAACATCAGCGTGCTCTTGTGCGGCTTTATCCTGGCCGGTTTCTTGTGCGGAAATTCGGCCTGGCTGTGATGAAGGTAACTCCCACATAGTTTTTTTAGCGGGCAGGCTTCGCACTTCGGCTTCGATTTCAGGCGCAGCATCGCGCCGATGTCCATCATCGCCTGGTTGAACTCGGCAGTATTCTCGGCCGGAGTCACCGACTCGGCCAGGTACCAGAGTTGTTTCATGGTGTCGCTTTGCCCATACCAACCCGGCACACGGAAGCAGCGAGCCAGCACGCGCTTGACGTTACCATCGAGAATCGGCCAGTGCTGGCCATAGGCAAAACTTAAAATAGCGCCTGCGGTTGAGCGCCCGATTCCAGGCAATGCCTCGACCTCGGCGAAGGTTTGCGGGAATCTTCCCTGGTACTGGTCGCGGATGATCCGCGCAGCCTTGTGCAGGTTGCGGGCGCGGGCGTAGTAACCAAGCCCCTGCCAGTGTTGCAGCACCTCATCGATGCTGGCATCGGCGAGTTGTTTGATATCCGCAAAGCGCTGGAGAAAGCTCCGGTAGTAGGGAATGACCGTGCTGACCTGGGTTTGCTGCAGCATGATTTCGGAGAGCCAGACGCGGTAGGCATCCTTGTGCTGCCAGGGCAGGTCGCGCCGGCCGTAGCGCCGGTACCAGGTCAGTACCCGGTTGGCCCAGCCGGCGGCATCAGCATCCATTCAGTCGAACAGGCTTTTCAGCTTGTCCTTCGCTTTCGCCTTCTCAACCTCCAGCTTCTTTTTCAGCTCGCGCTCTTTAGACTCTGCCAGCGCTTTCTTTTCCGCCTTCAGCTTCGCTTCGAGCTCGGCTTTTTGTTTCGCGATTTCAGCCTTGAGTTTCTCCTTTTCCGCGTCGACTTTAGCCTTCAGCATTTCCTCGAGCTGCACATCGATTTCCGGATTGTCGAAGGGACCCTTGATGCGTACGGGGATTTCGAGCCCGGCGAGCTGATCACCGGATTTACCCTGTTGCCCCTCAATCGTGCCGACCAGCTTGGCGTTGACCAGGTAATCGACCATTTCACTGTTCAAATTCGCACTGCCTTCACCACCAACCCGCAACAACGGCGCCTGCAGATCAAGATCGTCACTCGAGAATACTCCGTTACGGATGACGCCACTGATGGTCAGCGACGAGAAATCGGTTTTCAGCGTTTCATCAGATGGTGCATCCTTGCCGCTGAATTTGGCCTTGGCGGTGTCGATCGACTGGCGCAGGTTGAAACCGTTTATCGCACCATCGAGAAACTCGAGCTGCATCGTACCGTTACTGTTTTGTTTCAGCTTGCTCAGCCACTCACCCCTGGTGGTCAGGTTGGCTTTTGCATTGAGCAATCCGCTTATCGCAGCCTTGCCGGAATAATCCTTAAGCAGGTCGCCGACCTGGACTCCCTGGATCGTTTTGCTGACACCGTACTTCGGCTTGTCCGCGTTGACGTCGATCACAACCGTGGCTTCAACCGTACCGTCATAAGTGTTCAACGTGACCGGTTTGAGTGAAACCTTGCCATTTTTCGCGGTTAATTTCGTATCGACATCATTCATGCGAAGATTCTGCACTTTCATTTGGCCGATCTTGAAACTACCGTCGATATCGAGGTCGCGCAGCACCTGCATGGGTAACTCGATTTGCACATCTTCACTGCTGCCGCCAGCTGCGGTAGACGTGGATTCTGTTGCCGCAGGCGCTGCTGCGGTATCGCCCGCCGCCGGGGTGTCGAGCAGTGCGTCGACATCGATGTTCTCCGTCGCGAGATCAAACCTCAACGCAGGTTTGGCAAAATTGCTGACCTGTACCTGGCCATCGACCTGAAACTCGTTTAGTGACAGAGCCATGCTGTCGAGGGTTAATCTTTGCTGCTTGATCAGGTACTCGACATTTGCCTCGAGATCGAAAATGATATCAAGCTCACCGCTGGCGCTGGCATCGAGGTGCAGCGTCATCGGAAAAGCTTTGTTGGGCACGACACGTCCCGTGCTGACATCGAGGTCGATGATGCGAAACTCGGTACCGGCCTGTTCGTCGAGCCAGAGCAGTTTTATGTTCTGCAGGTCGAGTCCGCCAAACGCGCCCTTGATCTCGGTCGGCGGTGAGGAAGCCGATTCTGCCCCGGCAGCCGCATCTGCCGTTGCCGGCGCGGATTTACTGACCAGGTCGTCCCAGTTATTGACCCCGGCCTTGTTCTTGATCAGGTTGATCTCGAGATCACGCAACACCAGCTTGTCGACCTCGGGGGCAAAACTTATCAATGACGCGACATCGACGCTGATGCTTGCCTGCTTGACCTTGATCATCGGCAATTCACCGAAGCCAGCGGCGTTGGAAAAGCTCATCGCGCCGAGTTTCATGCCGAGCGCGGGAAAAATGGTCAGGTCGACATCACCGTGAAACTGCAACTCGCGGCCGGTGGCTTCGCGCACCAGATCAGTCATGTCCTGCTTATAGGCGTTGGCGTCGAACACCGCGATAAATATGGCAACAATGGCAATCAGGAAGGCAATCGCAGCGCCCAGACCGATAACAAGATAGCGAATGATTTTCTTCATAGTAACTGAGTAGCTTTATACCTTAGCTTTGATCTGAAATAATGACGGCAATGTGGCATGAAATGGATATTGATACAAGATCATGAGAGATAAACTGGGTGACTGGGCTGACCGCGCCAGGGCATTAGGCAATCAGCGTTCCGCCGATACGAGTAACCTTGGATGGTTGGGCTTGCCGATTGTGCTGCTAATGCTGTTGGTTGGCTGGTACTGGAGCGCCGAACCCGATGCCTTTGACGTTGCCGAGGCCGCGATCGAGCACGCGCCGGCTACCGAATCACGACTGACAACAGGCAGCTATAGCACCAGTGTGATGATTGCCCTGATGGAGACGCTACTCAACAAACGAGGCGGCTATCTCAGCAACGACATCATGCCACCGTCGATCTGGCTGGATAACATCCCCAACTGGGAGTTCGGCGTGCTGGTGCAGGTACGCGACGCGTCTCGCGCGATGCGCAGCGACTTGAGTCGTTCACAATCACAGTCGACCGAAGATGAGGACTTGATCATCGCCGAGCCCAAGTTTCATTTCGACAACGAGTCCTGGTTTTTACCGGCAACGGAAAATGTCTACCAGGAAGGTATCGATGCGCTGTACCGTTATCTCGCACGCCTGCAGAACCCCGGTAATCCTGACGCACAGTTTTACGCGCGCGCGGATAACCTGCAGGAATGGCTCGGGCAGGTAGAAAAGAGACTCGGCAGCCTGTCGCAACGGCTGAGCGCGAGTGTCGGACAGGTGCGGCTCAATACCGATCTGGCCGGTGACGCTGAAGCGCAACAATCGACCCAGACCAGTAGCCAGGTGGAGGTCAAGACGCCGTGGACTGAAATCGACGATGTATTCTACGAAGCCCGCGGTGCTGCCTGGGCGCTGACACATTTGCTCAAGGCAGTGGAAATCGATTTTGAATCGGTGCTGCAAAAGAAGAATGCGTTGATCAGCCTGCGTCAGATCATCCGCGAACTCGAGGCAACCCAGGAGGCGGTGTGGAGCCCGGTTATTTTAAATGGCAGTGGTTTTGGCCTGTTTGCCAATCATTCGCTGGTTATGGCTTCCTATATTTCACGCGCGAACGCCGCGGTTATCGATCTGCGCAGCCTGCTGTCCCAGGGTTAGCCTGTTAGTTCGCTATTTTCTGGTCATTATATTTGCAAGACATTCTATTTTAATTAGTCCCGCGCAAGTGGCGGCATCCCAGTCGTCCCGGTTTATCCCTGTCATCCCGGATTATCCCAGTCTTCCCCGCGAAAGCGGCGGTCCGACGTCTCGGGATCTCATAACGGTGCTATGATCCCGAGATTCCCGCCTACGCGGGAATGACATAAATGTGGGTCTCTCCGCACAAGCGCCCCCCAGCGTCGCTGGGTTGACGTCTCGGGATCTCGTAATGATTCCATGTTAATATTTCATCCGCTGAATCTTCAAGGACGAAGAAATGGAACAGTTTTACCCCTGTGTTTATATTCTCACGAACAAACCTCGCGGTGTCCTGTACACCGGAGTTACGTCAAATCTGCCCCATCGCCTCTGGCAGCATAAACACAGGAAAATCAAGGGGTTTTCCAGCAAGTACAATACCGAGCGACTGGTTTGGTACGAATTACACGACGAAATATACGCCGCAATCACCAGGGAGAAGTAGATAAAAAAGTGGAATCGGGACTGGAAGATCGAGCTGATTGAGTCCGTCAATCCAACCTGGAAGGACAGGTATGAAGAGATCCTGTGCTAAGTTGAATCATTGTGAGATCCCCGCGTGCGCGGGGATGACTGAAGAAATAGGGGGATGACTGCAAGTAGGCCCGGATACCCCCCTTTTGTGTCATTCCCGCGAAAGCGGGAATCCCGGGATAATGGTAGCGTTGTGAGATCCCGAGACGTCGGACCGCCGCTTTCGCGGGGATGACGGAGAGCGGCGGGGATGACGGAAAGTGGCGGGGGTGACGGAGAGAAACCGGGATACCCTAAACTGTGTCATTCCCGCGCAAGCGGGAATCCGAGTGTTTACAGTACCGTTGTAGGGTCAGCCGCGTTTCCAGTGACCGGATTTGCCACCGGATTTTTCGAGCAGACGTACGTCACTGATCACCATGCCACGATCGACCGCCTTGCACATGTCGTAAATCGTCAGCAGGCTAACCTGCACTCCCGTGAGCGCCTCCATTTCAACCCCGGTCTGACCCGTGGTTTCCGCGGTCACGGTGCAGTCGATCGCGTTAGTGGCGGCATCCACCTCGAATTCGACCGCCACATGCGTCAGGGCCAGCGGATGACACATCGGCACCAGGTCAGCTGTGCGCTTGGTAGCCATAATGCCGGAAATACGCGCTACGCCGAGCACATCGCCTTTCTTGTGCCCGCCCTGCTCGATCAGCTTCAGGGTTTCGGCCTGCATCGTGATCCGGCCGGCGGCAATCGCCCGGCGCGCACTCGATGCCTTGCCGGCGATATCCACCATATGGGCTTCACCGGCCTGGTTGAAATGGGTTAATTTACTCATGCCGGAAATTCTATCACTTTAGCAGGATATATAGCTCGCGATTACCGCGTTGAATATTCATGATCATACCTTTGCCGTTAGCCTCCTTCAGCGCAAAAACATCATCGAAGCTGCGTGTTAACTGTTTGTTGATCGAGTAAATAATGTCACCCGCCCTGAAACCGGCCTCCTGCGCACTGGAACCAGGCTCAACCTTCATCACCTCGAGATAATCGACGCGTCCGCGTTGCAGATGTTGCTCGCGTATTTCACCGATGGTGGCGCCGTCAAGCGTTGGATGAATCGATGCACCGCTGAGTTTATTGATTTCAATCGGTTGTATTTTCACCGGCAAAGTCACCTCGGTACCCTTGCGGAACAGGACCAGCTCGATGGTTTGCCCGAGGCGCTGCAATCCGACCAGGTTATGCATGTCGCGCGATGAGCGGATCGGTTTATCGTTTGCCGCGACAATCACATCACCAACCATAATGCCGGCCCTGTCTGCCGGTGAACCGGTTTCTATCTGGGTTACGATAAAGCCGTTACTGCGTTCGATACCAAGGGCCTGCGCGAGCGGCGGAGTCAAATCCTGGCCCTGGGCGCCAAGCCGGCCGCGTTTGACTTCACCATAATCGATCAACTGGCGCATGATGTCATGCGCCATGTTAATCGGTATCGCGAAACCGATACCAATGCTGCCCCCTGGTTACCGGCACCGAAAATAGCGGTATTGATTCCAACCAGTTCACCGCGCAAATTCACCAGCGCACCACCCGAATTACCCAGGTTGATCGACGCATCGGTCTGGATAAAATCCTCGATCGATTCAATGCCGAGACCGGAGCGCCCCAGCGCGGAAACGATACCCGAAGTTACGGTCTGCCCCAGGCCGAACGGATTGCCGATCGCGACCACGAAATCACCGACACGCAACGCGTTCGAATCGGCCATCGGGATCTGGGTAAGATTTTCTCCGGCAACCTGGATCACCGCGATATCCGTGTCCGCATCGCGGCCGATTATATCGGCGCTTAATTCACGCCCGTCGGTGAGCGTCACGTTGATTTGATAGGCATCCTTGATCACATGGAGATTGGTCAGGATAAGTCCATTTTCGGCATCGACGATTACCCCCGACCCCAGGCTTGAGGTTTCCAGCACGCGCTCGACGCTGGGCACGTCGAAAAAGCGCCTGAACAGAGGATCACGCGGCAGGGGCAGTTCGACGCGGCGACGCGATTTGCCACGCGTTGCAATATTAACCACCGCGGGCATGGCACGTTCCAGCATCGGCGCCAGGCTCGGCAGTTTCTGGCCGTCCACCGCGACAGGCAAGGCGGCCTGCAGCGGTGAGAAAAACACCAGTAGCAGCAAACCCGGTAACAGAATCTTCATTTTGTCGAGCTTAAAACGGGCGTGGATTGAAGTCGAACTGGGCTTTCATATCCTGGTAAAACTGCTTCGCCTTCTTGTTATCGGCTGGTGGCGTCTGAATCATGATTTCAACAAACTGGTCGCCAACCTCCGGCCCGGGCATACCTTTGCCTTTCAGGCGCATTTTTTGACCGGATTGCATCCCCGGCTTGATCTTGAGTTCCACCGATCCGGACAGGGTGGGTACTTTCAAATTGGCACCCTCGGCGGCTTCCCAGGGAGTCAATGGCAAGCGCAGGATCACATCACGCCCCTCGAGTCGAAACAGGCGATGCGGCAGGATATTCATCTCCAGATACAAATCACCGGCCTCGCCACCGTAGGGCGATGCCTGCCCCTGTTTCGCGAGGCGAATTTTCTGTCCGCTGCTAACCCCCCTGGGGATAGTGATCTTGAGTTTTTTCATTTCGCTCGAATCCGCGGATTTAGCAAACTGAATTGTTTTACTGCCCCCGTTGAAAGCTTCCTCGAGACTGATATCGAGCTTCAGTTGCTGGTCCGCGCCGCGCCGCGGCTGCTGCCGACCCTGGTGAAACGGCGAACCACCCGCACGCTGCTGTTGCTGTGCGCCACCAAAAATAGATTCGAAAAAATCACTGAAATCACCGCCGCTGAAGCCACCGCCGTGGTAATTGCCGCCCTGGAAACCACCGCCAAAACCAGCATCATCGAATTGTTGTCCATGCTTCCAGTCAGCACCAAAGCGGTCGTAGGCCTGACGCTTGTCTGCATCCTTGAGCACTTCGTAGGCTTCGTTTACCTCCTTGAACTTTTCTTCCGCATTCGCCGCCTGGTTTACATCGGGATGATACTTGCGCGCAAGCTTGCGATACGCCTTCTTGATGTCGCTTTTGTCAGCGTCGCGGGAGACGCCCAGAATTTGATAGTAGTCGAGATACTTCACAGGATAAATAATCGCCGGAAACCCCTGTTAAATAGGGTTTTTTCAGTGTTTTTTCAAGTTATCGGGCAGACTCTCGTTGCCCAGTTCGACCGGCTCGCTTTCGGACTCGATGGGTTCAGCCAGCAGCTCGAGACTTTCACTTTGAAAATCATTGTGCATCGGTTCGATTTCAGGGATCGCTTGGGTCACTTTACTCGACATTTCGGCAAAGCGTTCGACCTTGCCGCGCAAGCCCTGCCGACCGCTCAGCGCCCTGACCGTGTCGTTATAGTGATTGGTCGCAGCAGCCAGGCTACCACCAATTTTAGCCAGGCGCTCGGCGACCTTGCGCACCTGGTTGTAAATATCGCCCGCCTTGTCACCGAGTTCGCGAGCTTCGCTCGTGCTGCGCTCCATCGACCAGAGATTCGCGACGGTAGTTAGAATCGGGATCAGCGTGGTATGCGATACCAGCACGATGCCGCGCTCGTAACCAAAAGCGAAGAGGTCTTTTTCGTACTTCAACGCCTCGATAAAGGCCGGCTCGATGGGCATAAACATGAGCACGAAGCTGGGACTGCGGATGCCGGCGAGATTGGTGTAATCCTTGCTGGCGAGATCTTCGATATGGCGCTTCACCGCTTTTACATGTTCGCCTAAGGCGAGCTCGAGCTGTTCGTCGCTATCGGCCGCGACCAGGCGGTCATATGCCGCCAGCGAAACCTTGCTGTCGATGACGATATGCTTGTCGTCCGGCAACTTGATCAGAAAGTCGGTTTGCTTGCGCTTGCCCTCGGCGTCCTGCATCGAAGTCTGCTTTTCGTAATGATCGAATTCGATCAGGCCGCTCAACTGCAGAGTTTTTTCAAGTTGGGTCTCGCCCCAGCTGCCGCGTCTCTGCGAGTCGCCCTTGAGCGCCTCGGTCAGGTTTTGCGCGTCGCTACCCATTTTCAGGCCGACCTCGAGAACTTTCTTGATTTCGCTCTCGAGCGCGGCATTACCCTTGACCGATTCGCTATGCACGTCGTTGACGCGTTTCTGGAAACCTTCGACCTGTTCGCGGAACGGTTTTAACAGTGCTTCGAGGGAATCCTTGTTGGTCTTGTCGAAGGCGCGGGCCTTATCCTCAAGAATCTTGTTCGCCAGGTTTTCGAATTCGATCTTGAGCTGGCGGCGGTTTTGTTCGAACTGCTCGATTTTCTGCGCGCCCAGTTCGCGTTCCTTATCGAGCAGCAGTTGTTTCTGCTGGGTGTTTTTTTCGGCTTCGTGCAGGCTTTCGCGTAACGAGTGCTCCTGCTGTCGGGTCGACTCGAGCCGGCTTTGCAACTCACGGTTGGCATTCTGGTACTGACGTAAACTGTACAGAAGTCCGACCAGCAACAGGCCGGCCAGCCCGGCAACCACGAGGATTAAATCAGTGTTTTCGATCGCTTGCATGGCGTTAGTAATGGCGCTTGAACCGGCCCAGTCTAACCGAGATGCAATCCCGTCGCGAGGTCTAGTTAGTCAAGTGACCGGCGCCGCATTGCTGTCATACCGCGATCAAGCCGCTAGACGACATAAAATTGAGCAGCCGCCCCCGGGGAAGCGGGGATAACCTGAACTAAGTCATTCCCGTGCAACCGAATCTTGTCACGTAGCACTCCTTACGGGATCCCCGCTTGCGCGGGGATGACTGAAAGAGGAGGGATGACTGGGAGAGACGGGGATAAACTGTCAGCTCAACCGGTCGACGCAACACATGCATTAAATCGTTCTGCCGGAGTATCAAAGCCTAATGTCTTGCGTGGTCGCTCGTTTAGCTGACGTGCCACTGCATTAAGCTTTGCTTGCGAGTGTAC
>Ga0209678_1000012_pt1 | contig 130660 bp, 132 predicted proteins | sample WorMetilvaeELBA1_FD_187404 | JGI IMG/M metagenome (GOLD analysis project Ga0209678, IMG submission 187404) | Marine gutless worms symbiont microbial communities from Max Planck institute for Marine Microbiology, Germany - Olavius ilvae ELBA.1... ...
GTACACTCGCAAGCAAAGCTTAATGCAGTGGCACGTCAGCTAAACGAGCGACCACGCAAGACATTAGGCTTTGATACTCCGGCAGAACGATTTAATGCATGTGTTGCGTCGACCGGTTGAGCTGACAACCTCTATCTGCCACATGCCACGACGCATCAGGTTACTTTTCTCTTCGTAGCCGATTTTCAAATTGCCGTGTTCGAGTGCATTGATCAGCAGTTCAGATATCCCGGTCACGACCCGGTGAGGCGCCGGACACAGCTGCGCCACCTGCGAAGCTACCAGGTTACATTCATGCAAATTTCGAATCTTGAAACGACCGAAGGACATCAGTTCGAATATCTGCTGACCCTCCAGCAGCGATTCATGCAGCGATTTTTCGTGGAGTCTATCGTTTACGGCGCTGCGTACTATGGTTTTGAGAAGGTCGCCCTCATAAGGCTTGGTCAGGTAATAAAAGGCACCGGCTTTTATACCTTCGATGATATCCCGGTTCTCAGATTTGGCGGTCTGCATAACCACCGGGACATGCTCCAGCATCTCGTTCTCCTTGATGTTGGATAGTAATTGCATGCCGTCCAGACCGGGCATCATGCGGTCGAGTATTATGACATCGAAGCGAGCCGCTGTGGCTTCGAGCATTGACCATGCTGCATTTCCGTTGTTTGCAATTTCCAGTTCATAGTTATCGTTTTCGAGATGCGCACGGATAATGTCGATGTTAATCGGCTCGTCATCGACAATCAGTATCGTGGCTTTTGTACTTTTCAAACCTGGTAACTCCGTTGCCCGTCTCCGCAGGAGCTGATTCCGGGGTGGTTGGCTGTTTAGTTTTTATCTTTGCATTTCTATTTTGTGAGCAGGTACCGTATATTCCGACGGTAATTTCCCGTGGCTGTATTGATTGTAGCCATCATAGTGTAAATGTTTGAACATAATCAATCATGATTGCGATTGACGACCCCGGCAAGTGGTGTGAATTTCGATGAACTATCCGTTTAATAGTGAAGACTTTAAAGCCCAGCCTTACTGGTGGGACCAAACGCCCGCCGCGGAAACGGGGGATAGCGCGCTGCCTGCGAAAACCGACGTACTGGTGATTGGCTCCGGGTACACAGGGCTGCATTGTGCATTGCAGACAGCGGCCGCGGATCGATCTACCGTCGTGATCGATGCCGAAGCCGCGGGCTGGGGCTGCAGCACCCGCAATGGCGGACAAATTAGCGGTGAGATAAAGCCCGGTTACGATGAACTAGGCCGGCGATACGGCAGCGCGAAGGCCTTTGCATTAATAAAGGAAGCGCGTAATGCCCTCGACTGGTTAGGCGGGTTTGTTAAAGCTCAGGGTCTCGATTGCGACTATCAACAATGCGGGCGTTTCACCGCTGCGCACAGCCCCCGGCAGTTCCGCAAGCTCGTTGCCAGTGCACAACAGCAGCCAGCGGGGCTTGAGCAGGATTTAAGAGTCGTAACAGCGCAGGATCAGGCCAGCGAAATTGACAGTGCTTACTACCATGGGGGACTGGTAAATGAACGGCATTGCTCGCTGGATCCGGCGAAGTACCATGCCGGCCTGGTCCGTCTCGCGATGCAAAACGGGGCGCAATTGATTACACGATGCGAGGCCACGGGAATCGAGCGCGTCAAAGGTGGCTTTAAAGTCAGCACCAGCCGCGGAACTATTCATGCCCGGGATCTGGTGGTAGCTACCAACGGCTATACAGGGACAGTGACGTCATGGCAACGGCGCCGCATTATACCCATCGGAAGCTATATGCTGGCGACCGAACCGATGGACCTGGCGCGGGCGAATCAATTGATGCCCAGGCAAAGGGTATTCAGCGATACACGCAAGGTCGTGGTTTACTTTCGGCGTTCACCCGATGGTCGGAGTTTACTGTTTGGCGGGCGGGTTTCAGTGTTCGAATCCGACCCGGTGAAAAGCCTGCCCGCTTTGCGCCGGGAAATGTTGCGCATATTCCCCCAGCTCGAGGATGTCAGGATAAGTCATACCTGGATGGGGTTTGTCGGTTATACCTTCGACTATTTGCCACACCTGGGGGTGGCGGACGGAGTGTATTACGCCATGGGTTACTGCGGATCGGGTATTTGCCTGGCAAGTTACCTGGGTAATCGGCTGGGTTTGCAGCTACTGGGCAGGGAAGAAGGCAACTGCGTGTTCAGTGAGCCCGAGTTCCAGACCAGGCCTCTGTATAACGGCAAACCGTGGTTCCTCGGAGCATCGGTGAAATATTACCAGATGCTCGATCGACTCAGCTGACCGCGTAACCACGCCAGGCCAACTGTTGTTTAATTATCGCTGGCTCGCTCGAACACGAGCGGGAACTCTTCCGCTATCAGCGCATCACCGGGTTTCAGACGCTGATCGAGGCCCGGGAAGGGGGGCGAGGTTTCCCCGGAGCGTTGTGCGTACACGGCATCGTCTCCCAGCCAGCGAGCGGCGAACCCGCGCCGGCGGTGAGTGGCAGAAAGATTGGACGGTGCGCCGTGTATGGTCAGGAAATGAAATGCGATGGCGTCGCCGGGTTCGAGTGACCAGTGGCGGATATCGTAGTCGGCGCGGTTGTTGTCAATATCCGGCATCGACTCGAGCGCCGTGTCGCTGTGATCGTAGTCGACACCACTGAATTTGCGCGGCAGGAACCAGCTTCCCCAGTCGTGAGAGCCGGCGACGAACTCGGGGCAGGTGTCGATGCCGACCGGGTCCAGTGGAATCCACATGCTGCAGACCTGGCGTCCATCGACACAATAGTAAGGCTGATCATGATGCCAGGGCGTGACTTTGTCAGTGCCGGGTTCTTTCACCAGCACATGTTCATGAAAAATACGCACCTTGTCCGACTGCATCAAATCGGCGGCGATCGCCCCTGCCGGCGAATCAAACATGAAACGGCGATACTGGTCGATGCGATTCCAGTTACAGTAATCGCCAAAAAATCTTCCCGCCTGGCCCTTGTCGAGATATTCGCGGCCCCATGGACCGGGCGCTTTCAAGTTGGCATCGACACCCTCGCGCAGGAGTTCAATCCAGTCGTCAAAAACGCCCTTGAGGAGAACTACGCCGTCAAGTTGAAACTCGTCTATCTGGTTTTGCTGTAGAACTGTCATCGCCGGGTTATGGCGTTAGCTTCCTTCAACGATACAGAGATCACGCTCGGCAGCGCCGCGCGCATAGGACAGGGCTTCCTGGTAGGCATCTGACTGATAGCAACGCTCGGCATCTTCGACGCTGGGGAAGCGCACCACCACGTTGCGTTCACGCTCCTTGCCTTCGAGCCAGACGGTTCGCGTGGCGCGTGCGAGAAACTCCCCGCCATGCGCTTCTATGGCGCTGGTAGCGCGTTTGGCGTACTCGCCATAAGAGTTGCTGTCGGTAACGTGGACGTGTGCAATCCAGTAAGCGGCCATTGATATTCCCCTGTGGCTCCCGGTTGAATTGAGGATTGTTATACTAGAGCGGATGCTGTAATAAGTGAACCGATTTTTGCAAGCGCCGTAGCAACGGCAGAGACATCCAGCAAGCCGTGGATCAACTAAAAATAAAGCGCGATCTTGACGCCCTGGCCAGACTTGATCCGGACCTGCGACGTGGCCTTGCGTTAGTACGTTATCCTGCGCCACGAATCAGGGTTCAGGGTTTCGAGACTTTTCTCTCGACCATTGTCTCACAGCAGATTTCGACCGAAGCGGCGGCCGCAATCATGCGGCGGGTGCATGCTCTGTTGCCGACCATGGGGGCGCAGGATGTGCTGGGTTTGCCGTCGGGTGCATTACGAGCTGCCGGCCTTTCGACGCGTAAGGTCGAGTATGTCGAGGGCCTGGCGCGAGCCATAGCCGACAATCGTTTCGAGATCTCACGGCTTGCAGAAATGGACAATCAGGCGGTGGTCGAGGCGATCACGTCGCTGAAGGGTTTTGGTGTCTGGAGCGCGGAAATATACCTGATGTTTTCGTTGCAGCGCAGCGATGTCTTTCCGACCGGTGACCTGGCGATACGCATCGCGTTGCAGAAACTGAAAGGGCTGGATAACAAGCTCAATGAAAAGCAGGCGCGAGAAGTAGTGGAGTCGTGGTCGCCTTACCGCTCGGCCGGCAGCCTGTTTCTGTGGCACTATTACCGCGGCGCGCCAACCTGATGCTGATTCTAAACGCCACTTGTCGGAAACCGGTGCAGAATTTATATTAGGCCGTTATGGATAAACTTATCGACCTCGAACGTTACCCGTTGCACCAACTCGATTCCGTTTCCGGGCAACAGCTGGTTGCGCAATGTATCGGCGATCTCGAACGCAACGGAATGTTTACCCTGCAGGGTTTCATGCGTCGCGAAGTGATCGATGGAATATTGCCCGGACTGTTACAGAAGTTAAAGCAGGAATCTTTCTTCCATGCGCGGCAGCATAATATTTATTTCGATGACGATATCGACGATATTGCCGCCGACCATCCCGCCCTGGCCAGGGTCGAAACTATCAACCACACGCTTTGCGGTGACCAGCTGGCTGAGCCGCTGCGGCAAATTTACTACTGGTCGGGATTGACCGACTTTCTTGCCCGGGTCATGCACAAGCCGAAGCTCTACCCGATGGACGATCCGCTCGCCTGCGCCAACGTTCTGGGCTACTACGAGGGTGAGGGTCTGAACTGGCATTTCGACCGCTCCGAGTTCACCACCACCTTGCTCCTGCAGTCTCCGCGGCAGGGCGGCGATTTTCAGTATCGACGGGATTTGCGCAGCGATCAGGATCCAAACTATGAAGGGATTGCGCGCCTGTTACGCGACCAGGATCCGCAGTTGAAGACGCTGAAACTGGGAGCCGGTGATCTCAACGTGTTCAAGGGCAAAAATACGGCGCACCGGGTGACCAGGCCCGTTGGCGATCTGGCGCGGATTGTCACTGTCTTTTCCTACTATGAAACCCCGGGCAGGGTTTTTATCGACGCGGAAAACCTCGGCTTCTACGGCCGCACTAACAGCCTAACCTGAGCAAAAAAATGCCGCGGTCAGAAACCGCGGCAATAACCGGGGATAAAATCCCTGGGGGGAGGTAATGCCGGAATCTAGCAATCGAACCAGCGGGTGCTATCGCCCGGTGATTGCTGGTCGCAGGTCTGCGCAGCAAAAATTGCCGCATAGGTATTCGGATTCAAATAAACCATGTAATTAGCCGGATTCATGGTTTCGCGGTACATCGCAGGATCTGCAATATGCATATAAGAGGCTGGATTCATCCAGTAGGCCATGGTTTGTGGATTCATCATGACCTGGTAGGACGCCGGATTCATCCACGCCGCCATGTTTTCAGGTTTGATGAATTCCAGGTAAAACTGCGGTTGCATGAATTGTGTATAGCTGGCCGGGTTCATGAAGCTCATATGTGTCGGGATATGAGTCTGCGGATCGACCCATTTCATCCAGGCACCCGGCTGCGCAGCATTGAAGGCCGGCTCGTTTGAGATGGGGGGAGGCGTCGGTCCGGTGAATGCGGCCATCCAGTAATTCGGATCAAACAGGTTCGCGTTGTCAGCCGGTGCGGCTGGTGCGTTGGCGTTTGCGTCGATCGCCTGGTTTGCATGCGACGCGAGGCTTAATGACAGCAGGGCTGCCGCGGTAATCGAGATGAGACTTTTGCTGCTGAACATTGTTGAGTTAGTCCTTATTTCCTGTTTAATCGAATTGATGTAAAACCAGGCTCGATTATTATCTATATAAGCAGTGACTAATATACTTAGAAAGAGTTAGTCTCTATCCCTATTGGAATGTTAGCGGCTAGGATGCTTGCGCTGGTCTAGCAGGCCGTGGTCTGGTAAACAGGTGAAAGCGCAGGGTCAGCAGGCAGGCGGCGACCGCGAGACCGGTCGCCAGCCCCCACCACAGCTCGGCTCCCCCCATTTCGTAGTAGAACGCGAGGAGGGAACCGCCACCGATACCCAAAACCCAGTAACCGAAACCGGCTATCCATAGCGGTACCAGGTTATCTTTCATACCCCTGAGGGCGCGTGCCGCTGCCGCCTGCAGACCGTCGAACACCATGAACAGGGCGCCGATAAACAAAAAATGAGTGGCCAGCTCGGCGACCTCGGTGAATCCCGGGTCATCGGGTGACGCGAAAACCCGAATGATGTTATCCGCGTAGATCAGCGGCACGATTACCATAGAGGAGGTGATCGCGATGACCAGGGTCATACCGAGAAACCCGGCACGGCGTGCATCCGGCATGCTGTCTCGGCCGATGGCATGCGCGACGCGAATCATGGTCGCCTCGGCGAGTCCGAAGGCGATGACGAATGGAATGCCGATCCAGCCGGAGGTGATCTGGTGCGCGGCCAGGGTTTTGGCGCCGATGACCCCCGACAGGATCGATGTAACCGCGAATAATCCCGCTTCCAGGAACGCGAGGCCCGCTACCGGCCAGCCCAGCCAGAGTATCTCGCGGCACAGGGGCCAATGCAGTTGCCATTTCTCCTTGAAAACCCCGAAGCCGCGGAACATCGGCTTGCGATAGACGTGCAGCAACAGTGCCAGGAACATGAACCAGGAGACCAGCGAGGTGGCCAGCCCGGCGCCAAACAGTCCTAGAGGCGACAGGCCAATACCGCCGTGGACTAACCACAGGGTCAACACGTAATTCAACCCGACAGCAATGATCGATATGACCAGGACCGATACAGTTTGCGACAACACCGCGACAAAATTACGAAATATCGAAAACCAGAGTACCGGTAAAACCGCGCCGCATATGCCAAGCAGGTATTCACGCGCCAGTTCGACGACCCTGGGATCCTGCCCGGTGGCGATCAGTAACAGATCGAGATTGGCGATAATTATCGTTGCCGGAACACCCAGCCCGGTGGCGACAAAGAATCCCTGCCCGACCGAATCGCCCAGTTCCATTTTTTTACCGGCGCCAAACGCCTGGGCGGCGAGAACGCCGACGATGGAAAGCAGCGCCATCAGGATTATCAGCACCTCGAAGGTCAGGTCACCGGCGATACCAACCGCGGCAAGGGAATGATAGCCAAGTTTGCCAACTACCATTTTAGTGGTGAGAAACATCGCAAATTCAGCGAGATAGGCCGCTGAAAGCGGAATCGCGATGATAAAAAACAGACGTAATTCGTCTTTTAGAGAGGTTTCGAAGAGAATCATAAGGCACTACTTATTGTTGGCGCTAATGTAGTCGATTCATCCCTGCAGTGGTAGCAAATCCGGGATTTTTATTACCCGTGCGATAGTTACGTTCGTCTGACAGGTGGCTTTAGGCTTTGACAATGTTCCTGTAGCTCATAATAATGTTGCTTGTTACACAAGATGGCGGCAGTCTTGTGAGCGCCGAAAGGCAGGCCTGCAAAAACAAAAATAATCGGCACAACTATTCGAAGGAGAGCTTCAATGAAATTTTCTGGCAAGAAAGTATTAAGCACGACCGCACTCGCATCCGTGTTGGCGATGTCGCTGGGTAGCGGTAGCGCGCTGGCTGCAGGTCAGCAATTCGTGTCCATTGGCACGGGTGGCGTAACCGGTGTTTATTACCCGACTGGTGGCGCTATCTGTCGCCTGGTTAATAAAAACCGTAAAGAGCACGGTATTCGCTGTTCCGCCGAGTCGACCGGTGGTTCAATTTACAATATCAATACCATCCGCGCCGGCGAACTCGAGTTCGACGTTGCCCAGTCTGACTGGCAGTACCACGCCTATAACGGCACGTCCAAGTTCAAGGACCAGGGGGCTTATAAAAAGCTGCGGGCAGTATTTTCGGTGCATCCGGAGCCGGTGACGGTTATCGCCAGCGATGATTCCGGTGTCAAGCAACTGACCGACATGAAAGGCAAGCGTCTGAATATCGGTAATCCCGGTTCAGGAACCCGCGGTACCTGGGAAGTTATCGAAGAAGCCCTTGGCTGGAAGCGCAGCGACCTCAAACTGGCGGCTGAAATGAAATCGGCCGAAACCGGCCAGGCTGTTTGCGACGGCAAGATCGACGCCTATTTCTGGCTGGTGGGTCACCCGTCTGCTTTGACCCAGGAATCGCTGGCGACCTGTGATGCCCACCTGGTGGACGTCAAGGGACCGGCCATCGAAAGGCTGGTAAACGATAATTCCTATTATCGTACGGCGACTATTCCGGCCGGTATGTATAACAACGATCGTGACATTATGACCTTTGGTGTGGGCGCGACTTTCGTCAGCAGCAGCGATGTGTCAGACGAAGTTGTCTATACCATCACCAAGGCGGTGTTCGATAATTTCGATGATTTCAAAAAGCTGCATCCGGCGTTCGCCAACCTGAAAGAAGCGGAAATGATCAAGGATGGCCTGTCGGCACCACTGCACGATGGTGCGGTCAAGTACTATAAGGAAAGGGGCTGGATGTAAGATCCAACCGTAGCACAACAAACGGGTCGCAATATGCGGCCCGTTTGCATACGGGGCAGGCTAACTGTTTTCCAGTGTCGTTCCCGCGCAGCACGGCCCGGCGCCAGGACCGTATCGCGAAAGCGGTGCGAAATCCGGACATCAGCGTAGCAACGACCGATAGATAGCTCAGGCCTGAACCCAATACAGATATAAGAAGTAAAACAACCGGGGGAAGAGATGGCAGGGGAAAGCGAAACTCATAAATTAGAGGACGACATAGTAGCGTCCGTCGATACCGGCGCGCGCAGCCCCGCGGGCGGGGTGGGAAAGTTTATCGCCGGCACCGCTTTTGTGTGGGCATTATTTCAACTCTATATCGCATCCAATCTGCCGTTCTGGCTGACTGATGTTACCGGCATCCCGCTGGTAGTGACCAATTCCAATGCGCGTCTGATCCACCTGGCGTTCGGCCTGTTTCTGGCTGCACTGGCGTTCCCGCTATTCAAAAAGAGTCCAAAGGACACAATCCCCTGGTATGACTGGCTGCTGGGGCTGATCGGCGTTGCCTGTTGTCTGTACATCGTTGTATTGCGCAATGAAATCGCGGTGCGAGCGGGGTTACCCACCCAGGGCGACCTGATCGCGTCGACTATCGGCATGATTATTCTCGGGGTGACTGTCTATCGAGCGCTGGGATTGCCGTTGTTGATCGTGGCGTCGGTGTTTGTCAGTTACGTGTTTTTTGGAAACTCCGAGGCGCTGCCTGAAGCGATTCAGTGGAAGGGGGCATCCTATAGCAAGGCGATGTGGCGCTTCTGGATGCAGAATGAAGGCGTCTTCGGCGTCGCGCTGGGCGTGTCGGCATCGTTGATCTTCCTGTTTGTATTGTTCAGCTCGATCCTGGAAAAATCCGGCGCCGGAAACTATTTCATCAAGATCGCGTTTGCGCTGCTCGGGCATCTACGCGGTGGGCCTGCCAAGGCTGCAGTGGTTGCATCAGCATTAAGCGGGCTGTATTCAGGATCGTCGATCGCGAACGTGGTGACCACGGGAACTTTCACCATTCCACTGATGAAGCGAACCGGTTTCACGCCGGAGAAGGCCGGTGCGGTTGAGGTGGCGTCGTCGACCAATGGCCAACTGACGCCTCCGGTCATGGGCGCCGCTGCGTTCCTGATCGCTGAATTTACCGGTATCAGCTACACCGATATCCTCAAGCACGCGCTGGTTCCGGCCCTGGTTTCCTATATTGCGCTGGTGTACATCGTGCACCTCGAAGCGATGAAGCTGAACCTAAAGGGCCTGCCCAAGCCACCTTCGACAAAAACTTTCTCCGCAAAACTGATCGGTTTCCTGAGCGGTTTCATCGGTATCGGTGTGCTTGGCATCCTGGTCTATTATGGCCTCGGATGGATCAAGCAGGTAATCCCGGAGTACGCTTTCTTTATTGTCGCGGTCGGTTGCGGCGCGATGTATCTGTACCTGATACGACTCGCCGCAAAGCAGCCCGATCTGGTCGTCGACCCGCCGGATGCGCCGATTACCGAACTGCCGCGCGCCGGAGAGGTAGCGATAACCGGTCTTTACTATATCCTGCCGATCGTTATTCTGATCTGGTGCATCATTATCGAGCGCCTGTCACCGGCCCTGTCAGCCTTCTGGGCCACGATGGCGATGATCATCGTCATTCTGACGCAGGATCCGCTCAAGTCTTATTTCCGCGGCACCGGAAACTACGGCGAAGCCTTCAAGGTCGGGGTCGGACACTGGATCGAAGGCATGATCGCCGGTTCACGAAATATGATCAGTATCGCGGTCGCTACCGGCGCCGCCGGTATTATCGTCGGCACCATATCGCTGACCGGTGCGCACCAGGTGGTTGGCGAGTTTGTCGAATTTCTCTCCGGTGGCAGCCTGATTTTCATGCTCATTCTGGTGGCCTTGATGAGCCTGATCCTGGGTATGGGATTACCGACCACGGCCAACTACATCGTGGTGTCGTCGCTGATGGCGCCGGTTATTATCACCCTGGGTGCTAAAAGCGGGCTGATCGTGCCGTTGATTGCGGTACACCTGTTCGTGTTCTACTTCGGTATCCTGGCCGACGATACGCCACCGGTAGGACTGGCCGCGTTTGCAGCCGCAGCGATTTCAAAGGGCGATCCGATCAAGACCGGTATCCAGGGATTTGCCTACGATATTCGTACCGCGTTACTGCCCTTCCTGTTTATCTTCAATACCGAACTGCTGCTGATCAACGTGGGGGTCGTGAAGGCGTTTTTCGTGTTCGGGGTCGCAGTGGTGGCGATGATGCTATTCGCATCCGCCACCCAGGGCTTCCTTTTTACCCGTAATCGCAAATGGGAATCGGCATTGTTACTACTGGTGGCATTCACGCTGTTCCGTCCGGGGTACTGGCTGGACAAAGTCTCGCCACCTTTCGATATTTTTGAACCCGCTCGCGTTTACGAAGTGATCGATGAGGTAACGCCCAACGGAACGCTCACGGTCATCGTCAGCGGGCCTGATTTCGATAGCGGTGAAATAGAAACGACCACCATACTGGTTAACCTCGGTGACCCCGTCGAGGCGGCTGAACGCCTGAGTAAGGCTGGATTGAACGTTATTGTCGAAAGTGGACGGGCGATCATCGAAGAGCCGTTTCCCGGCACGCCTTATTTCGAAAGCCTGGGCAAGTCATTCGATTACTATGCCGACCAGCCGGTGGAAATCGCGGAAGTCCGCAGGCCGGCCGACCGCCTCGCCAAGGAAGTTTTTTATATTCCGGCAATCCTGTTGCTCGCCCTGATTATCGTTCTGCAAAAAAGACGGGTACGCAATGAGCAGGGTGCGGGGGTCGAGGCAGCCGCCTGATCTGTTGCCGGGTTGACCTGGGCCGCTAGTCGATGTCACCGTTTATCATCGGCCTGGTCCTGCTGGCCGCGCTGTTGCATGCTGGCTGGAATGCAATGGCGAAGTCCGGCGGCACGCCGCAGTTCAGCATTGCTTCCTATCCTCTGGTTTGCGCCGTTTGCTGCCTGCCGCTGCTGTTGCTATTTCCACTGCCGCACCCCGCAAGCTGGCTGATGCTGCTGGCATCGGTAGTAATCCACAACGCCTACTATTTTACGCTTTCGATGTCGTATCGCACTGGCGACCTGTCACAGGTGTATCCGCTGTTTCGGGGGTTGGCGCCGGTGCTGGTGGTGCTCGGTGCTGCTTTGTTTGCCGGGGAATATCTGCCGCCGGGAGCTATGTTCGGTATCGCGCTTATCAGTGCCGGGCTGACCAGCATTACCTTTGCCGGCGGCGCCGTGGGCAAGATCCCCGTACCCGCTCTGCGCTGGGGTCTGACTACCTCCGTTTTTATCGCTGCTTACACCGTCGCCGACGGTATCGGGGTGCGCGCCGCCGGAAATCCTTTCAGCTATATCGTCTGGTTGTTTGTGCTCGAGCCGTTGCCGATCGGTTTATGGCTGCTGGCCCGGGACCGGGTCGCATGGTTCGATTACATGAGCGCCAAGCCGGGTAAGATTGCCGCCGGCGCGCTGGCCGCGGCGACCGCTTACGCGATGGTCATTTATGCGATGGGAGTAGCGCCGATGGCGATGGTTTCGTCTTTGCGTGAAACCAGTGTAATATTTGCGGCCCTTATCGGTACCCTGATGTTCCGCGAACCTTTCGGACGGCAACGCATCATCGCCGCGGTGCTGGTGTGTACCGGGGTAGTTTTGATAAAAATCCTCAGCTAACGGGAGCGACCAGTGTCATTGACAAAAGATTTTCCACGCGCGGATCTGAGCCATTTGCCAACTCCGCTTGAGTTGCTTAAAAACGTCAGTGCCGAGTTTGGCACCCGGGTCTGGATCAAGCGCGACGACTGTACCGGTCTTGCCTTCGGTGGTAATAAGAGCAGGCAGCTGGAATTTTATATCGGCCAGGCCATGCAACAGGGTGCCGATACCCTGCTGACGACCGGTGCGGTGCAGTCCAACCATGTGCGCATGACGGTGGCGGCCGCGCGCAAGATGAACCTCGAAGTCGAAGTGCAACTCGAGCATCGTGTCGAGCGGGAACAGCCCGAGTATCACCAGTCCGGCAACCCTTACCTGGTCAAGTTGATGGGTGCGAAAATACACTATTACCCGGTGGGGGAAGACGAAGCCGGTGCGGATCGGGCGCTCGAAGACCGTGCCGCCGAGCTTGCCCGCGAAGGGCGCAAGGCCTATGTCATTCCGCTCTCGAATGCTCATACCCCTTACGGTGCGCTCGGTTATGTCGATGGCGCCGAGGAGCTGATGGGGCAATTGCGCGAGATGCAAATCGAACCAGCCAGTTTCATTGTGCCGACGGGCTCGGCCTCGACCCATTCCGGATTCCTGCTTGGGGTCCGGGCCTGTGGCAGCACGGCGCCGGTGCATGGCGTCTGCGTGCGCCGGGATGCCTCGAGCCAGCAGCAGCGTGTCAGCACCAAGTTGCAGGCGGTAATCGAAACGATCGGTCTGCCGATCGAGATTCCCGAGAGCGATATTATCTGCGATGACAGCATGCTGGCGCCAGGCTACGGGCTCCCCGGCAGCGCTACAGTCGCGGCGATCAGGTACCTGGCCCGCAGCGAAGGCATCCTGCTCGACCCAACCTACTCAGGCAAGGCTTTTGCAGTACTGCTGGAGATGTTGAGGCGGGGTGATTTCAAAGCCGAAGATCAGGTGGTATTTTTGCATACCGGGGGCGCGGCATCGTTGTTCGCCTACCCGGAACTGGTTGAAAACGAGTAGATCGGTTCAATTTTCGATGGACGCGCTGCAGCCGTGTACCTACAATCTTGCGTCATTTTTATTGTTTAATGCAGAGGAGTAAGCCTCGATGTCAAAACCCAAAGTAATTGTTACCCGCCGCTGGCACCCGGAAGTAGAGGCGGTGCTGGTAGAACGTTTCGATACCCGGCTCAATGACGACGATCACTCGATGTCGGTTGACGAGCTGCAGGATGCGCTGCGTAATGCGGATGCGGTATTACCACCGTATGTGACAAGGTCACCGCGGAAGTACTCGGCGCCGATAATATCCGCGCCAAAATACTCGGCAGCAACGGCGTCGGCTTCAATCATATAGATCTCGAGGCGGCGCGGGCGGCCGGCCTGACCGTCACCAACACCCCGGAAGTGCTCACCGACTGCACCGCTGATCTGGCGATGACACTGCTGCTCGCGGTTGCCAGGCGTGCCGGAGAGGGGGAGCGTCATTTGCGTAACGGCGAATGGACCGGATGGCGACCGACCCACATGATGGGCACCAGCGTAACCGGCAAGACCCTGGGCCTTATCGGTATGGGCCGTACCGCGCGCGCTGTCGCAGCTCGCGCTGCGCACGGTTTCAACATGAAAATTATTTTCCATGATCCCTTCCCTCCACGCGCCGAAGACATCGCTGGCCTGAACGCAACCCAGTACTCGTCACCCAAGAAGTGTTCAGCCAGGCGGATTTTATTTCTCTGCATTGCCCCGGTGGCAAGGACACTTATCACCTTATCGGCGCTGATGCTTTCAAGGCTATGCAACCCGGTGCTTTTCTGATCAATACCGCACGCGGTGATGTGGTCGAAGAGGCGGCGCTGGTGGCGGCGCTCGAAAACGGCGAAATTGCCGGTGCCGGACTCGATGTGTTCGAAAAGGAGCCAGAGGTCAGCGCGGCATTGATGCAAATGGAGAATGTCGTGCTGTTACCGCATCTTGGCAGCGCCACCGAGGAAACCCGCATCGCTATGGGTATGCGTGTAGTGGAAAACGTGGAAGCTTTTTTCGCCGGCGAAACACCGCGCGACAAACTGGTCTAGCCGGCGCCTGTCGCGGTTATCCCCGCTGGTTTTAAAGTCATTCCCGCGCAAGCGGCGGTTCGACGCATCGGAATATCTCAACGCGTCGCCAAACCAGGGTCCCAACTACTCCTGTCATTCCCGCGTAAGCGGGAATCTCCCAACGCGCCACCATTCCGAGATTCCCGCTTGCGCGGGAATGACAGTTTAGTGTGGCGGGGATGACGTAGTGAGTGCGCGGGGATGACTTGGTCGGCGCCTGGGATGACTTTGTGGGGGACTTATCGGGCCAGAGAAATGCCGACTCGCGCCCTGATCAGAGGCAGGTCTCGAACAGGGCACGGGTGTTTTCCGGGGACATCTCGACCGGGTTGCCGCCGACACTGGGGTCCTTGAGCGCGGAACTGACCAGCCAGTCCATGTCCGGATTGGTTACCCCGAGTTCGGTCAGGTTGGCCGGGATGCCGAGTGATGCGTTCAGTTCGACCACGTAGTCATAGAAGCCTTCGAAACCGCCGTTAATGCCGAGGTAGGCAGCGAGGGCGTTGATGCGCGTCTCGATCGCGGCACGATTAAAAGTTAGTACAGGCGCCATGACCACCGCGTTCGTGGTGCCATGATGGCTGTTGTAAAAAGCACCGATCGGATGTGACAGGGCGTGAATCGCGCCGAGCCCCTTCTGAAATGCGGTAGCGCCCATCGCGGCGGCGGACATCATGTGCGCACGTGCTTCGATATCGTTACCGTCGGCGTATACGCGCGGCAGATTCTCTTTTACCAGGCGCATGCCTTCCACAGCGATTCCCTGGCTCATCGGGTGATAGTGGGGCGAACAATACGCCTCCAGGCAATGTGCAAAAGCATCCATGCCGGTGCCCGCAGTGATCGTCGCCGGCATACCGACCGTCAGTTCGGGGTCGCAGATGACTACCGCGGCCAGCAGTTTGGGGTGGAAGATGATTTTCTTTTCATGGGTTTCCGAGTTGGACAGCACGCCGGCGCGTCCCACCTCGGAACCGGTACCGGCCGTGGTCGGCACGGCGATAATCGGCGCGATCCTGTCGGAGTCGGCGCGGGTCCACCAGTCGCCGATATCCTCAAAATCCCACACCGGACGGGTTTGTCCGCACATCATCGCGATGACCTTGCCGAGATCCAGCCCCGAACCACCGCCAAATGCGATAACGCCATCATGCCCGCCGTCGTTATAGGCTTCGAGCCCCAGCGCGAGATTCTTTTCATTCGGGTTAGGGTCTACCTCGGCAAACATCGCATTGCCCAGGCCGGCCTGCTCCAGCAACGCAAGCGTATTCCGGGTAATCGGCAGACTTGCCAGCCCGCGATCGGTAACCAGCAGTGGGTTGCTGATGCCGGCAGACTTACAGGCGTCGGCTATTTCGCTGATGCGTCCGGCACCAAATCGAATTGCAGTAGGGTATGACCAGTTTCCGTTGAGTTGCATGAGCTTATGTCCCGGTAAAGATTGGTGGTTGTCAGGCGCGTTCGAAGCCGCGATTCACTTCGTATTCGGTGACCTTGCTGTTGAAATCTTCCTGTTCCCATTGCGCGGCGCGCACGTAGTGATCGATGACATCTGCTCCCATCGCGTCACGCAACATGGTGGACTTTTTCAGTGCCAGCGTGGCCTGCGCAAGGGTGGCTGGTATTTCGCGGGCCTTGCGGGCCTGGTAGGCGTCACCCTTGAATTCTTTTTCCAGCTCCAGTTTTTCTTCGATGCCGGCAATTCCGGCAGCAATCTGGGCGGCGATTGCAAGGTAAGGGTTCAGGTCACTGCCACCGACCCGGCATTCGACGCGCACGTTGCGCGTGCCGTCGCCGACGACACAGTAACCTGCGGTGCGGTTATCGAGTGACCATATGGCCTTGGTGGGGGCAAAAGTGCCCGCCACGAAACGTTTATAGGAGTTGATGTAAGGCGCCAGAAAAAAGGTGTTGTCGCTGGCGTACTTTAACAGGCCGGCAACGTAGTGACGCATCAGCGCGGACATTCCGTATTCGGCATCCGGGTCAAAAAACACCGGATCTCCGCTGGTCGATACCAGCGACTGATGTATATGGCTGGAAGAACCGGCCGCATCGTGACTCCACTTGGCGAGGAAGGTTACCGCGTGATTATTCAGAAACGCTATTTCCTTGACCGCGTTCTTGACCAGGCAATGATTATCGGCCATTTCCAGCGCATCGCTGTAGTGCACGTTAATTTCCGCCTGCCCGGGATCGGCCTCGCCCTTGGTGTTTTCAACTTTTACGCCCGCGGCCTGCAACCCGTTACGGATCTGCCGCATCAGGCCCTCTTCCCTGGTGGTTTGAAAAATATGGTAGTCCTCGTTGTAGGGACTGATGGTGGTCATGTCGCGGTAAGACTTATCGCGCAATTCCTCGAAGCTTTCGCGGAAGACGAAGAATTCCAGTTCGGTCGCCACTGCAGACGCCAGTCCCATCGCCTGTAAGCGAGCAATCTGTTGTTTCAGTATCGCGCGTGGCGAATGTGGCACCGGTTCATGGCTGTGATGATCGATCAGATCGCACAGCACCATGGCGGTGCCTTCCAGCCAGGGAATCAAGCGCAGGGTTGTCATGTCGGGTTTCATGACGTAATCGCCGTACCCCGCGGACCAACTGGTAGAGCTATAGCCGTCCACGGTATACATCTCGAGATCGGTTGCCAGCAGGTAGTTGCAGCAGTGGGTTTCCTCCCAGGCACTTTCGAGAAAGAACTCGGCATGAAAGCGTTTACCCATCAGGCGGCCCTGCATATCGGGAAGGGCGGTAATTACGGTGTCGATTTTGGCCGAGGCGACCAGTTCCTTAAGCGTGTCCAGTGTCAGATTACCAGGCATGGCAGTAGTTTATCCAGGTTGATAAAGGAGTAGACAATCTCTGCGGGCTGCGTCGTTTAACAGGTTCGAGGCAACATCGGCAGGCATGATAATTGTCGCCAGCATCTTTCCATTATCGCCAGGCACAGTCAAGCCGGACAGGCCTGTCGCCTGTCCGCTGTGGCTGAATCAGGAATTGCGGTTAGTGCTTGGCTGAACTAATGAAGTTACGGAATGTGCTAATGAAGGATTGTTCCAGCTTTTTTTGGCGATCATAGCGCTCGCGATCGAGCTTGGCGCGCAGGCTTTGACGCCGACGTTCTACCTTGCTGTTGCCGAAAGCACAACTGGCAACCTGGGTATAAGTTCTGGACAGGCTGTTATCAGTTGTATCGAATTCATCGATTCCGCTAAAGGTGGTGTCGTTGTCCATCGATGTTTCCTGTTAATGAGCTGGCCATTTTATCTGCAATATGGCCCCAAACCTTGCGCCAGTGCTCATTTTCAATACGGGAACCGTTTCCGTCTGTTTTTGTGAGACTACTCACAAAATTTAAAACAACGGCGCCAGATAAGGGTTTCGGGCCCTATTTACCCGCCGAAAACCCGACCTATTGCTATTGATATTGTCTGCGGTGGCGTCGATCAACGAGGTTTTCGGTTTGGCGATTCGACCCATGCCGGGGCCGCCAGTAGCAGCCGAAAGTCGTTTGTATAGTTTTGATACGCCCATTATTCTATGCAGGTTTCCAGCTTGTTGTGACGGCAAACCCATGATCGCGAAATTTGATGAACAAACCAGCCTGCTGCTGATTGATGTGCAGGTCGGGGTTAACGTATTTGAGTATTGGGGAGGCCCGAATGGTCGCCGCAACAATCCTGATGCCGAAAAAAACATGCAGGTACTGCTGGCCGCATTTCGTTCGGCTGGCAGGAGGGTCGCCTTCACGGTGCACGATTCGCGTGAAGCCAAATCACCGCTTAAATTATCGCTCGACACCGGGGCCCAGTTGCCGGGACTCGAACCGGCCGCGAACGATATCGTTGTCACCAAGGATGTCAACAGCGGTTTTATCGGCACTCCGCTGGAAATTCAACTGCGGCGGGCAGGTATCCAGCGTCTCGTGGTGGCGGGGTTTTTCACCAATATTTGCGTCGAAACCACGGTGCGCATGGCGGGCAACCTGGGTTTCGATACCTATCTGGTCGAAGACGCCTGTGCGACCACGAATCGTATCGGTCCCGATGGCATCGATCATGATCCGGAACTGGTGCATAAAATGTCGGTGGCCAGCCTGCATGGTGAGTTTTGCACCGCGATCTCGAGTGAAAACGCGCTCGCACTTTGTACGCAGGACATGCCATCGCTCGAGCGTTGCCAGGGAAACGAATGAATTACGGGGTAGCATCGATGACCGCGCCACTGCGCAGGGTTGCGCTGCGCCAGCCCGGGGTGTCGGTTCAGCAGGCGGACGCACGGGCCTGGAACTATGGTCCGAGCTTTGACAGGAGCAGGGTAGAGTCCGAGCACGCCGCTTTTACCGGGCTGCTTGCAGCCAGCGATGTCGATATCCTGTGGATGGACCAGGACTCGGATATCGCTGACGCGGTGTTTACCTACGACGCTTCCCTGATGACGCCCGGCGGTGCGATCCTGATGAAACCGGGCAAGCCGCTGCGTGCCGGTGAGCAGGAATTGCACCGCGGTTTTTACGCGCAGCAGGGCATACCTGTTATCGGGGAAATTTCGGCAGACGGACATGCCGAAGCGGGCGATACGCTGTGGCTGGATGCGCAGACACTGGCGGTCGGTCGTGGTTTTCGCACTAATCAATCCGGTATCGATCAGCTCGCAACACAGCTGGCCGAATATGGAATCAATGTGCAGGCCTTCGATCTGCCGGTGTATCACGGCGTCTCGGCCTGTTTGCACCTGATGTCGCTGGTCAGTATGGTCGACACCCGGGTGGCCGCAATCTGCAAACCATTGTTGCCGGTCGGGCTCTACCGGTTGATGCAGAACATGGGCTTTGATCTGCTCGAACTTCCTTACGATGAATTCGAGAACAGCGGCACGCTAAGCGGTAATATTCTCGCGCTTGCGCCGCGTAAATGCATCATGATCGATGGTTTTCCGCAGACCCGACAGCTGTTGCAGGATGCCGGAATCGATGTCCAGGTGTTCACTGGAGATTCTCTCTGCATTGGTTGCGAGGGCGGTCCGACCTGTATGAGTCGGGCCATTTTAAGAAGCCAGTAACCTGGTACCAGCTATAAAACAGGGTCGGAGACAAATACGCCCGCCTGCAGACTTCCCCCGGCCCCGCTTGAACCCCGGGTCAATCATGCTCCTGCTGCCTGTCATGTCTTGTAGTAGCACGCGACGCTATGATATGTTGCCCGTCTGCACACCTAACCAGAGTATCAGACGATGAAACGGAATCTTTATCCCTTGTTATCTGCGCTTGGCCTGTCGCTGTTGCTGCCGGCGGTTGCGCAGGACGCCGGAACCCCGACCGATGAGCTACTGTCGGATACCTATACCGGCAAAGCCTACTCTCCCTACGCGAAACGCAATTTTCCTGAACGGCCGCTGTGGGGTGACTCCCATCTGCACACCTCGTTGTCGATGGACGCAGGCTTGCTTGGTAACCGCTTACCGCCAACCGAGGCTTATCGCTTTGCACGTGGCGAAGAAGTTGTCAGCTCAACGGGTCAGGCCGTACGCCTGAGCCGCCCGCTGGACTGGTTGGTCATCGCCGATCATTCGGATGGTATGGGGTTTTTCGGTGATTTGGCCGGTGGCAAACCGTCATTGCTGGCGTATGAACAGGCCCGTCGCTGGAACCAGGGCATCTCCGAAGGTGGAGATGCGGCCGTGGCCGCTGCACTCGATCTGATCGAGACCTTTTCACAGGCCAAAATAGACCCCGAAATGATCGCTCTCTACTCGCCGGGCTCGAAGATCTACAAGAATCTCTGGGAAAAGGTCATCGAAGACGCAGAAACTTTCAATGATCCGGGCCATTTCACCGCGTTCATTGGTTTCGAATGGACCTCGCTGGTGAAAGGCGCCAATATGCATCGTGTCGTCATCATGCGCGATGGACCGACCCGGGCACGACAGGTTGTGCCCTATACGACCCAGGCTCCGGTTGGATCGCCCAATCCGCGTGACCTGTGGAAGTACCTGGCCGACTACGAGGCAAAGACCCAGGGTGAAATCCTGGCGATCGCGCACAACGGTAATCTCTCCAATGGCATCATGTTTCCGCTCGAAGCCCAGTGGGAAGGCACCAAACTCGACGATACCTACGTCACCGAGCGCAGCAAGTGGGAACCTCTTTATGAAATTACCCAGATAAAGGGTGATGGTGAGACGCATCCGTACCTGTCGCCGGACGACGAATTCGCCGACTATGAAAACTGGGACGTCGGTAATCTCGACCTTTCCGCAGCGAAGACCGACGCCATGCTGGCGGGTGAATACGCCCGTGAAGCGTTAAAACGTGGCCTGGCCATCGAGCAAAAGCTCGGTACCAACCCTTACAAGTTTGGTGTCATGGGCGCCACCGACAGTCACACGTCGCTTGCGACTGCGGAAGAAGACAATTTCTTCGGCAAGCATACCGGGTACGAACCCAAGCCCGGCAGGGTGAGCCATCCCCTCTTTAAAAGTGACAATGGCAAGATCGTGGGATGGCAAATGGTTGCTTCCGGTCTCGGCGCGGTATGGGCAACGGAAAATACCCGCGAGGCTATTTTCGATGCAATGCAGCGCAAGGAAGTCTATGGCACCACTGGCCCGCGAATTCGGGTAAGGTTTTTCGGCGGCTGGGATTTCACCGAGCAGGATTTAAATTCACGCATGCCGGTACGGCTGGGCTATGAAAAAGGCGTATCCATGGGCGGTGACCTGCGGGTGAAGCCTGAAGATGCGCAAGCCCCCAGTTTCATGGTTTACTCGCTGCGTGATCCAGCGGGCGCGAATCTGGACCGGATTCAAATCGTCAAGGGCTGGTTGGACGATGACGGCAACACCCATGAAAAAGTCTATGACGTCACCTGGGCGGGCGAGCGAGCCATCGTCGATGGCAAATTGCCGCCGGTCGGCAATACCGTCGATGTCGATAACGCGAACTGGATTAATAGCATCGGAGCTGCCGAACTGGGCACGGTATGGACTGACCCGGATTTCGATGCAACGAAGAAGGCATTCTATTACGCCAGGGTCCTCGAAATTCCGACCCCGCGCTGGAGTACTTACGATGCCTTCCGATTTGGTATCGATTTACCTGAAGGCGTACCGACTTCGATCCAGGAGCGCGCCTACACTTCTCCTATCTGGTATACGCCCGGGTCCTGATAAGTTGCCATTTTATAATTGTCGTTAATTTTCGAGGCAGGGTTGTAGCCGGGTTATTACGCGGGTGCGGGTAGATTTCCTGCGCGCTTCAGATACGATAACCCGTATGTCCTGATCCCATGCCGTAACCATGACCACCATCGATGACGACAAGCTAAAACGCGATCCCCTGTTCCAGCCGCTCGAGATAAAGCACCTGACGCTGAAAAACCGCATCATGAGCACCAGTCATGCCAGCGGCATGGATGACGATGCGATGCCGGCTGAGCGCTACCAGCGTTACCACGAAGAAAAAGCGAAGGGGGGCTCGCGCTGACCATGTTTGGCGGGTCGTCCAACGTCGCTGCGGATTCGCCTTCCACCTTCGATCAGCTGCGCGTCGATAACGACCGGGTGATTCCGTATTTCCAGCAATTTTCCGAACGTATCCACGCGCAGGGTGCGGCGCTGATGTGCCAGATCACCCATCTCGGACGCCGTGGCGATCCAACCGCGGATAACTGGCTGCCGACGCTGGCGCCGACCTCGCTGCGCGAGACCCTGCATCGCAGTATTCCGCGCGAGATCGATGAAGACGATATCAAACGCATCGTCAAGGCGTTCGGTCAGGCCGCGCGACGCTGTTACGAAGGCGGTCTCGACGGTCTCGAAACGCATGCTGGCGCCCACCTCATCGGACAGTTCTTTTCACCCGACATCAATCGACGCAGCGACAGGTACGGCGGCAGCATCGAGAATCGCACGCGCTTCGCATTGATGGTGCATGAAGAGATCCGCAGAAATGTCGGTGACAATTTCCTCGTCGGGATGCGCATGTCGATTTACGAGGACCGCGGTGGACTTTCTGCCGAGGATGCGATTGCGATCGCGCAACTGATGGAGCGAGAGGGCGCCATCGATTTTCTGAACTGTGTATCCGGGCGCATGGATACCGAGCTGGCGCTGGCCGAGAAAAACATGCCCGGCATGACCGAACCGCTGGCGCCGTTTTTACCCCGGGTGGCGGCGGTGAAAAAGGAATTATCGCTGCCGGTGTTTCACGCCGCGCGCATCACCGATGTCGCTACCGCGCGCTACGCGATTCGCGAGGGAATCCTCGACATGGTGGCAATGACGCGAGCACATATTGCCGATCCGCAAATCGTCAACAAGATTATGCGCGGCGAAGAAGACCGGATCCGTCCCTGTTTCGGTGCGTCGCACTGTATGTACAAGAAACCATCCTGTGTGCACAACGTTGCAGCTGGTCGCGAAACCGTGTTGCCGCAGGTGATCGAACCGACCAGCGGGGACCCCAGGCACGTGGTCGTGGTGGGTGGCGGGCCGGCCGGGATGGAAGCCGCACGCGTCGCCGCCGAGCGCGGGCACCGGGTCACGCTGCTCGAAGCCACGCCGCAACTGGGTGGGCAGCTGTTGCTGGCGACGCGCGCCGACTGGCGACGTGACATGATTTCTATCGTCGACTGGCGGGTTGGGGAACTGGAACACCTTGGTGTGCAGGTTCATTACAATACCTATGCCGACGCTGCCAATGTACTAGCGTTAAAGCCAGATGTCGTGATTGTCGCCAGTGGCGGCTTACCGAATTTCGGTGACCTCGATGGGGCGGAACACTGCTGTAGCGTATGGGATATTTTAAGCGGCGATATCAAGCCCGCAAAGCGGGTGCTGGTTTACGACGGTACCGGCCGCCATGAGGCGCTGTCCTGCGCCGAACATCTCGCCGGCGAGGGGGCGGCGGTCACGCTCGCCATCATCGACGATCGTGCCGGTGCCGATATGGGTTATGCCGAGCGTGCCTCGCACCGCAAGCAACTCTATCTGAAGCGGGTACAGACGCGACCTGACCTGATGCTGAAATCGGTGCGCCGTGAGGGTACGGGCCTGATCGCCACCCTGAGCAATGATCTGACCGATGAATCGGTCGAAATAGAAACCGGCCAGGTCGTCGTCGAGCGCGGTACTTTTCCGGTAGACGAGGTTTTCCGGGAACTGCAGGAGGGCGCTGTCAATCGGGGTGTTACCGATATCGATGCGCTTATCAATACCGAGCCTCAACCGTTTGCTTCTGGTGACGATGGCGGTTACCTGCTGTATCGAGTCGGCGACGCCGTCAGCAGTCGCTCGCTGCATGCCGCGCTGCTCGACGCTTACCGGATTGCGGTAGCCCTGTAAGAATTAAAGCGCCCGTCTAAAGAACTGCTCATCATGCCTTTGGCAGATCGAGGAAAATCGACTTGATCGCGGTATCGAAGCGTGAAGGTGGTTTGCCCATATGCTGAATCAGCGTTAGCTGGCGCGTATCGACCGGATTACCGAACGGGATTTGCAGCAGCTTGCCGGGTTCGAGCCGGGCATGCAGGCGGCGTGGCACGATGGATACGCCGAAACCGTCCGCGACCAGGTTTTCGATGGCTTCGAGGGAATCGATTTCGATCGCTTCGGTAACGTGAATGCCGCGTTGCTGCAGTTTGGCCGCGATGTGCTGGCCCACCCAGGTACGTTTGTTAAAAGCGATATAAGGCATGGAACGCAGTAACTCTGCATCTGAGTCGATGTCGGCGCCGGCAGGCCCGATCACATAAAAAGGCTCGGATGCAATCGCGGTGATGTCGAGTTCCGGGATCTCGATAACCGGCGTGGTCACCAGTGCGTAATCCAGCTCACGCCGAACTACCGCGGTGGCGAGTTCACCGGACAGACCTGATTTGACACTAACCTGCAGCTCGGGAAACTGCTGGCGCAGGGCGTTGAGTGCGCGCGGCAACAGGTTGTGCACGCTGGTGGGAATGAAGCCGATCGATACGGATCCGACGGTCTCGGCGCCGATCGCTTCGAGTTTGATGTTTTCAATTTTGGCGAGCACTTCCCCGGCTAACTGTGCAATTCGAACGCCGGTCCTGGTTAACCTGGCCGGTCGGCTGCTGCGATCGAATAAAGCGGCGCCAAGCGTGGTTTCGAGCTGCTGCATTTGCACGCTGATTGCCGCGTGGCTGAGGCCGATGCGATCACCTGCCGCGGCAAAACTGCCATTATCCAGAACCGCTACCAGCGAGCGCAATTGTCGCAGATTCATTGTATCGAAATAGTGTTAAATAAATTAAATATTATATCAAATTAATTTCGATTTCATTAATTATACTGAAGTTATATGATGCGCCGATGTCAAGTTCAGACTCACAAACGATTACTGTCAGCGTGTGGCGCGGCGACGCCTTGGGCGGTGAACTGCAGGATTTCAAAGTCCCGCAGCAGCCGAGTCAAACCATTCTCGACGTGGTCACCTGGATCCAGCGTAATCTCGATACCAGCCTGAGCTACCGCTTTGCCTGCCGCGTGGGCATGTGCGGTTCCTGCGCGATGATGGTCAACGGGATTCCGCGCTGGACCTGTCGCACCCATGTCAACAAGGTTATACGGGACGGTCGCATCACTATCGAGCCGTTGCGCAACCTGCCGGTAATCAGGGACCTCGCCTGCGACATGAGCGAGTTTTTCGAAAAATGGAAACGGGCGCAAGGTCATTTCACCGGCACCAGTTCGCGTGAAGACAAGGTGGCGGATATTTCTCCACGCTCCCCCGAGCGGCAAGCCGCTAACGCGGCCATCGAATGTATTAACTGTGGCATTTGTTACGCCTCCTGCGACGTCGTTGCCTGGAACCGGGACTATCTCGGTCCGGCCGCGCTGAATCGGGCCTGGAGCCTGCAGAATGACACGCGCGATAGCGCTCAGGAGAAACGTCTGCAGGCGGTCGTCGGCGACGCCGGTTGCCACCTGTGTCATTCGCAGCAGGGTTGTGCAACCTACTGCCCGAATGAACTCAATCCAACAGCGTCGATCGCCGGCCTGAAGCGCATGACCAGCGCCGGTTTTCTGCAAAAGCATTACCGTAAGCGACATGCTTGAAATTCGACTCTATCTTGCCCAGCGCATCAGTGCCGCGATCATGGCGCCACTGGTTTTGCTGCACCTCGGGCTGATGATTTACGCCATCCAGGGTGGACTCGACGCCGCTGAGATTCTGGGGCGCACTCGCGGCAGCCTGTTCTGGGGCAGTATCTATGCAGTGTTTGTCATCGCAGTGTCGGTGCATGCGGCTATCGGTTTGCGTAACGTCATGCGTGAGTGGCTGCAGTTACGCGGGCCGGTCCTGGCGGGCCTGAGCTGGTTTTGTTTTGCATTGTTACTAGCTGCTGGCTTGCGCGCGATCGTAGCTGTGGTGGCTACGCCATGAAAGCACATCGCAAGCAACCGCTGTACCTCGCCTTCCTGTTGCACCGGATCTCGGGGCTTGGGCTCGCGCTTTTCCTGCCGTTTCATTTTTACGTGCTCGGTCTGTCGCTACAGGGCGAAGCCGCACTCGACCGGTTTTTACACTGGAGTGAAATGCCGCTGGTCAAACTCGCCGAGTTCGGCCTCGTGTTCCTGCTCGCGGTACATTTTTTCGGTGGCTTGCGCCTGCTGGCGCTGGAAAACATGCCGTGGAGTAACCGGCATAAGAATTACGCCGCGCTCGCGGTGGCCGCGGCATTCTTCGTCGCCTGTGGATTCAGTTTACGGGCGTTCTGATGGAATTCCAGACCCATAAAACCGACGTTTTGATCCTCGGCAGTGGCGGCGCCGGACTGTTTGCCGCATTGCACGCCAGCAAGGCCAATGCGGATCTCGATATCACCATCGCGATCAGGGGTCTGCTCGGCAAGTGTGGCTGTACGCGCATGGTGCAGGGCGGTTACAACGTCGCGCTGAGCCCGGGCGACTCGGTCGAACGGCATTTCATGGATACCATCAACGGCGGCAAGTGGCTCCCCGACCAGGATATGGCGATGCGCCTGTGCGAAACCGCGGTGACCCGGGTGCAGGAACTGGAAAACGAACTCGGTTGTTTTTTCGATCGTAACGACGATGGCTCGCTGCACCACAAGGCGTTTGCCGGGCAGACCTTCGATCGCACGGTGCACAAGGGCGATCTGACCGGGATCGAAATCATCAGCCGCCTGATGGAGCAGGTGCGCGCCCTGCCGGTACGGCTGATGGAGGAACATCGTGCGATTGCATTGTTACCATCCCGTGATGGTGCCGCGCTCGCCGGCGTACTGATGATCGACATGCGCAGCGGCGAGTTTCGCGTGGTGCAGGCGAAAACCGTACTCATGGCAACCGGTGGCGGACCGACGATGTATCGCTACCATACGCCGTCGGGAGACAAGTCGATGGACGGACTGGCGATGGCGCTGCGCCTCGGTCTCGGTTTGCGCGATATGGAGATGGTGCAGTTTCATCCGACCGGTCTGCTGGCGGGGCGCGATACGCGCATGACCGGCACCGTGCTCGAAGAAGGTTTGCGCGGCGCCGGCGGTTACCTGCTCGACGGTGACGGTGAACGTTTCATGAGCAATTACGACGCCGACGGCGAGCGCGCCACGCGCGATATCGTCAGCCGGGCGATCTATGCCGAAATGCGTGCTGGTCGAACCACCCCGAACGGCGGTGTTTATATCTCAATGAGCCATCTGGGGCCGGAACAGGTGGCGCAAAAGTTTCCCGGTATGGTCAAGCGCTGCGCGGATTGTGGTTTCGACCTGGCCGCTGGACGGGTCGAAGTGGTGCCGACAGCGCATTACCTGATGGGCGGGGTTGTGGTAACAGCGGATACGCGGACCGGCCTGGCCGGCCTGTTTGTCGCCGGCGAAGATGCCGGGGGCGCCCATGGCGCCAATCGCCTCGGCGGTAACGGCGTTGTCAATTCGACTGTATTCGGCGGTATCGCCGGTGATGAAATGGCGCTGCAGGCGAGTTTACAGGATAACTGGATAGATCCCGATAACAGCGTTATCGAAGCCACGATTGAACAGGTTATGACGCCGTTTCGACAACCGGCGGGTGATATAAACGCGCTGCGCGACCGCTTGCTGGACCTGATGTGGGATGGCGTCGGTGTGTTGCGCGACGCACAGGGTATCGCGCAGTCACGGGACGAGCTGATGTCATTGAAAAACGAGTTGCAGGCTACCGGGCTCGGCGACCACAACCGGGTGTTCAACCTGAGCTGGCATGACTGGCTCAACCTGCACAGCCTGATCGAGGTGTCCGAGGTGATTGCAGCGGCCGCCTTATCGCGCGAAAATTCACGAGGCGCGCATTATCGCGAAGACTTCCCCGAGGTCGGCAGTCTCGAGGAATCCTACTTTACCATCGCATACCGCGACCGCGACGAGGTAAAGGTCGAACGCCAGGCGGTCGATTTCTCAATAGTCAAACCGGGTGAGTCCCTGATCTGAAATGATTGATTACCAAACCATAGAAAACGCGGCGCGACAGATCATGTCGAATGCGGCGATCGATATCCCGCCTGACTACCGGCAGGGCATAGAAGACATGGCGAAATGGGAGGAGGGCGATCTGTCCTGTTTCGTGTTGCAGACCATGATGGACAACTGGAATGCCGCCAGCGAAGACCGGCGGCCGATGTGTGCCGATACCGGCTTGCCGCGCTACTACGTCAAGGTCGGCAACAACGCCCGCCTGGCCGACGGATTCACCGGGCTCGAGAGAGCCTTGCGCAGCGCGACAGCCAAAGCCACGCACGATATTCCGCTGCGCCCGAACCGGGTCCACCCGCTGTGGCGCACCGACCACAATAACAATGTCGGCATCAACTCTCCCGAGATCGACTGGAGTTTCGAACCCGATGTCGACTGGATCGATATTACCACGGTGCACAAGGGTGGGCTGTTTGGTACCGATTACCGCATGCTCTTCCCCGGCGATGGTATCGATGGCATCAAGCGCTTCTTTCTCGACACCCTGGTGGCTTTCGGCAAGCGCGGGCTTGCCTGCCAGCCCGCGATTATCGGTATCGGTCTCGGCGGCTCCAAGGACACGACCATGGTGCTCGGCAAGCAGGCGGCATGCCTGCGCACGGTCGGTGAACGCAATCCCGACGCGAAAATTGCCGAACTGGAGCTCGAGCTGAAAAAAATGGGTAACAGCATCGGAATGGGCGCGATGGGTTTCGTCGGTAACGCGATGGTCGCCGATTGCCATATCGAGGTGGGTTTCACCCATACCGGCGGCATGCCGATGAGCGTGCACGCGTTTTGCCTGTCGTCGCGGCGCGCGACGGTACGCATCAGCGCTGATGGCAGTTGCGAATATCGCCACGATCCCCAGTGGTTCACCCCTTACATGCGCAGAGAGACGGTAGAATGGCCAGCGAAAAATACGGACGCAACAGCGTCCGCCTGAAACTTCCGGTAAAGCCGGAGGACTTACAGCCGCTCGAGATCGGCACGGTTGTGTACCTCGACGGCCTGGTCTACACCGGGCGCGAAGGGGTGTATAAAAAAGTGCTCGACGAAGGCAGCGAATTGCCGCCAGGCATAACTGAGCTTAGTAACGCCAATTTTCATTGCTCACCCGCGGCCGCGGTCGAAAGCGACGGCAGCTATAACATTGGAGGCGTTACCGCCACCGCGAGCTTTCGTTTCTCGAAGTGGATGGCTGCCTGGCTGGAATTATCCGGCGCGAAGTTGATTATTGGCAAGGGTGGTATGTCGGTTGAGGATTATCGCGACATGCTGGTGCCGGCCGGGGCGATCTACCTGACCACGGTGGGCTACGGCACCGGTGCTTTGCTGGGACGCGGCATTAAAGGCGTAAAGGCAGTGCACTGGCTCGAGGAACTGGGCAATGCGCAGGCGATGTGGGTGTTCGAGGTAGAGAATTTCGGTCCCTTTATCGTCGAGAGCGACCTGCGGGGCAATAGCCTGTTCGAACAGCAGGGTAAACTGGTAAATGCCAACCTTGCGCGCCTGTACGAGGGTTTGAAAGCGCCCGCGCTGAGTCGTTACGGCGAAACCGACGACCGCGAAGACGAACTGATCTGAATCTGTTCAGCCTGCAGAAAGGCCGGGGTAATATACTCTCGGATGGGTTGCGATGCATGTGCAGAGAGCATAGAATCGCGGTTCAAATATAAAAATACAGTTATAACCTGTAGCTCGACAATCGGAGGAGCATCATGAAGAAACTATCCATGCTATCGACATTGATAGCAGCAACCACCCTGTTATTTGCCCAGAGCAGTCTCGCTGCTGACTGCGAGGAAATTGTAATCGGCTCAGCTATATCCCTGACAGGCAAGTATGCTACCAACGGTGTGCATGCCAAGAATGGTTACGAGTACGCGATTACCAAGATCAAGGAAAACGGTGGCGTCAAGATCGGCGATAAGTGCTACAACTTCAGCGTTATCTATTACGATGACGAATCCAAGGGCGATCGCGGCGCGACGCTGGCCGAACGCCTGATCAGTCAGGACAAGGTGCAGTATATGCTGGGGCCGTATTCTTCCGGCCTGACCAAGGCAATCGCGCCGGCCACCGAAAAGTACCAGATTCCAATGATTGAAGCCGAGGGTGCCTCACGCTCGTTGTTCAACAAGGGCTACAAGTACCTGTTCGCGGTACTGTCAACTTCTGAGCAGTACCTGGCCTCGGCCGTTACGCTTGCCGCCGAAAAGGCGAAGGAAAGTGGCCGTTCTGTCTCCTCGACCAGGGTTGCTATCGCGGTCGAGAATGATCCTTTCTCGCTCGATATTCGCGCCGGTGTTTCAGAGGACGCGGCCAAACTCGGCATGAAGGTTGTCATCGACGAGAAACTACCCCGTGACCTGTCGGATATGAGCGCGATCCTGACCAAGGTCAAGCTGCTCAAGCCCGACCTGCTCATCGTTAGCGGTCACTCCAAGGGTGCGGCAACTGCCGTGCGTCAAATCGGTGAACAAAACATCAAGGTGCCGATGATTGCGCTCACCCACTGTGAAGCGGCCGACGTTACCGGCAAGTTCGGTGTTGCGGCCAATGACATCCTTTGTTCCACGCAGTGGTCCGAAACCCTGGCATACAAAGACAAGATATTCGGTACCGCGGCGCAGTATGAGAAAGGCTTCAAGGCAGCATATCCCGAGTACGCCGACAAGAAGGTTCCATACCAGACCGCGCAGGCGAGCGCCGCAGTTTATGTCTTCAAGGATGCTTTCGAGCGCGCCGGATCACTCGACAAGGAGAAAGTGCGAGATGCGATCGCGGCAACCGATATGAAGACTTTTTACGGTCCCATCAAGTTCTCTGACGCAGGCAACAATATCGCCAAGCCGATGGTGTTACGCCAGATCCAGGATGGTAAATACAACGTGGTTGCGCCTTCGGAGTTTGCATCGCACAAACTGAACTGGCCACGTAACTAAGAAGCCGGACAGTAAACTACTGCAAAACAGGATGTTGGCATTGCTAGCATCCTGTTTTTTTAGTATCCACAGAGTAACCGCATACCAATGGACCAAATTCTAGGTAACATTTCCCTGCTGTTCGAATTTCCGATCGTGAATCTGAAAATTATTCTCGACGGCATCATGATCGGCGCGTTGTTTGCGCTGGCCGCCTACGGGCTGGCCCTGGTCTGGGGGGTGATGAACGTCAAAAACCTTGCCCAGGGTGACTTTGTCATTTGCGGAGGCTATGTCTCCTGGTGGCTGGTGCAGCATGGGTTCCCGGCATTGCTGGGCGTTCCGGTAGCCTTCGTGGTGATGTGGGGTATCGGCTGGGTGGTCTACAGGCTGGTTATTTCGCGCGTCATTGAACGTGATTTGTTTACCTCGTTACTGGCAACCTTCGGCCTTGCGATCATGATCGCGCAGATTCTCAACCTGCTGTTCGGTCCGGATACGCAAAGCGTCGATCTCGGCTATGACGTGCTCTATTTTTTCGATTTTATCGATGTGCCGATAGCCAAGTTAGTCGGTGTGCTGATGGCGGCAGCACTGGCGGCAGGTGTTGTGATTTTTATGAAATCGAGTCGTATGGGCCAGGCGATTCGGGCGACTGCGCAGGATGCCCGCGCGGCAAGAGTAATGGGTATCGACACCGAAAAGGTCTATGCATTCACGTTTTCCCTGAATTCGGCGATTTGTGGCGCCGCCGGCGCTATCATCGTGATGGTCTGGGTGATCCAGCCGTTTTACGGCATATCCTATTCGATTCGGGCTTTTGTAATCGTTACCGCGGCCGGCCTTGGAAACCTGCCGGGTGTCATCGCGGCGGGTCTGGGTATCGGTGCCGCGGAGCAATATGGTGGACATATTTTCGGGATCGGTTATCAGCAGGCGATCGCGGTACTGTTGTTACTTCTGGTGTTACTGGTTCGCCTGATTCAACAGCGGCGTAACCGACAGGTACTGAAGTAGGCGACGACGATGACTAAAAACAAAACCATTTTGTATTCGCTGATACTCGCTTTCACCTTTGTCTCGCCTTTTGCATTCCCCGATTTTGGCACCCAGCTGGCAACCCTGTGGCTGATGATTATCGTTGCGTTGACCTGGGATATGACCGGTGGGCAAATGGGTTATAACTCGCTGGGTAATATTTTCTTTTACGGTACCGGTATGTACGTCGCGGCGTTGATCTGTATCGGGCTGGTCTACGATGTCGGTGATTACACCAATGCCGCGGGTGGCGGTGTATATAAATTTACCGATGCGCAGTATTTTGGCGGGTTGTTTCTCGGTGTCGTCGGGGCCGGCCTTTTCTGTTCCCTTACCGCGGTGATAATCGGCTATCTCACTTTTGGTTTGCGTGGACCCTATTTCGCGATCGGTACGCTTGGTGTCGCCATCGCCGCCGGTGAACTGGTATCCAACTGGGACTGGGTTGGTGGCGGCCAGGGAATCGCATTGCCGGTGTATCCCGGTGATCTCGATACCGGCAAGATTTTCTTTTACTTTCTGTTTGCGGCGGTCGGCGTTGCGGTTTTTGTTTTTGTCAAATGGCTATATGGAACCCGGTTTGGTGCGGCGATAAACGCCATTCGCGACGATGAGGAAAAAGCCGATGCGATGGGTATCCATACCTTGCGCTACAAGCTTTTCACTTGGGCGATGGCCGCTTTTTTTGTCGGCATGGCCGGCGGTATCTCGGCTTTCCAGCTGATTCATTTCGAACCGCTCGAATCGGCTTACCAGACGATCAACCTGGGAATTTTCATGGTGGTCTGCGTTTTACTCGGCGGCAAGGGAACACTCTGGGGCCCCGTTATCGGTGCGATCCTGTTCCACGTGATCAAGGAAGTAACCTGGAATTATTTTCTCGGCTGGCAGTGGGTTGCGCTGGGTGCGCTGATCGTTGTCACCGTGGTTTACTTCCAGGATGGCGTGATGGGCTGGTTAATGCATAAACACCCGCACCTGTTCGGCATCAAGGCGGAAGAAAAAGTTGCGGGAGAAACCGAATGACCGCAATTATTGACGTACGCAGGGTGTCCAAGTCCTTTGGTGGCGTGGTGGCGAACAAGGATGTCTCGATGAAGGTTAAATCCGGCACCATCACTGGTTTGATCGGGCCCAATGGTTCGGGCAAGACCACATTATTCAACTCTATCGTCGGCTATCACCCGATTGATGAGGGTTCGATTCAGTTTGAGGGTCAGGAGATTTCGAGCTTGCCGGTGCAGCAGATTGCTCGCCGTGGGCTACTGCGCACCTTCCAGCAGACCCGTATCTACGGGGCGATGAATGGTGTCGAGAATATGCTGATTTCGCTGCAGCATCGCAAGATGAGCATCTGGGATGCATTGAAAACCTATACCAGGGAAGATTACGAGAGAGCTGATCATTTGCTCGAATTCGTCGGCCTGTACGAAAAGCGAATGTTGAAGAGCGGTGACCTGTCATTCGGTCAGCAGAAATTGCTCGAATTTGCGATGGCATTGATGAATGAGCCGACCTGCCTGTTGCTCGACGAACCGACCGCGGGCATCAATCCAACCCTGATCAACGGCCTCATCGACCGGCTCAGGCGCGCCAACACCGAGTTTGGCATTACCCTGTTCGTCATCGAACACAACATGCGCGTGATCATGAATATGGCCGAAACTATCTACTGCCTGGCGCATGGTGAAATGCTGGCGCAGGGAACCCCTGACGAAATACAGAATGACCAGCGCGTGATCGATGCTTACCTGGGGGCGCACTAATGTCTGACGGTGAAAAAACGCGCGGCTACCATGGCGGTGGCGTCGACTCGGTTATATCGGTCGATGAAGTTACCCGTCAGGCGGCGGCAATTGCTGAAGAGATCAGCCTGGAAAAGCTGGATGAACTCGCGGGCAACGAGTCGTATGTCTCGATCAGGAACCTGGTGGCGGGTTACGGGCAGATGGAAATATTGCACGATCTCGATCTGCGCGTGGGTAAAGGGCAATCGCTGTGCATGATTGGTCCCAACGGCGCCGGTAAATCCACCATCCTGCATGCGATATTCGGATTTAACCGTATATTTTCCGGTTCCATCGAGATCGGTTCTGGTAGCGACAAGATGGATGTTACCGGGATGACGCCGAATCAAAAGCTGGCCAAAGCCGGCATCGCCTATATCCTGCAGGATAAGTCGATATTCCCGGCCATGACGGTGGAAGAAAACCTGTGGATGGGTGGTTTTCTGAAGGATAAACCGCAGGAGGCCAAGCTCGCTGCCGAACAGGTTTTCGACAAATACTCACGCCTGGCGGCGCGGCGCAAACACAAGGCCGGGGTGTTGTCCGGGGGTGAACGTCGGCTCCTGGAAATCTCGCGCGCGCTGGTGATGAATCCCGAGATTCTGCTGGTGGATGAACCCTCGATCGGCCTCGAACCGCGTTTCATCGACATGGTGTTCGATATCCTCGATGACCTGCAGAATCAAGAGGGCAAAACCATCATCATGGTGGAACAGAACGCCAAGAAAGGTCTCGAGTTTGCCGATATCGGTTATGTACTGGTTTCGGGGGAGCTTGCGATTGCCGGAAAAGGCGATGACCTGTTGAGAAACCCCAAGGTCGGCGAACTGTTCCTCGGCGGCTGATCGCTAGTGTCATTCCAGCGCAAGCCTGCGCGGCCTGGCGAGAATCCCCGGACAATTGTTGACATTTTTACAAGATACCCGCTTACGCGGGCATGACGAAAGGGAAGAAGATTGATGCCTGGTTCCAAATATCGTATTGCTGTCATTCCCGGTGACGGTATCGGCATGGAAGTAGTGCCCGAAGGTCTCAAGGTACTCGAAACGCTCGCACCTCGATACGATATCCGCTTTGAATTCGAGCATTTCGACTGGAGTTGTGAGCGCTACCTCGAAACCGGTGCGATGATGCCGGAGGACGGGATCGAGCAGTTATCCGCATTCGACGCGATTTTTCTCGGTGCGGTCGGGGGTTCCCAACCGTGCTCGATCACGTTTCGCTATGGGGTTTGTTGATCCCGATACGGCGTGAATTTCAGCAGTATATCAATCTCAGGCCGGTACGCTTGTTCGAAGGCATGCAGTGCCCACTGGTGGGCAAGCAGGCCGGCGATATCGATTTTTACGTGGTGCGCGAAAACTGCGAGGGGGAATACTCCAACGTCGGCGGTCGCATGTTTGCCGGTACCGACGACGAGATGGCGATGCAGCAGTCGATTTTTACGCGCAAGGGTACCGACCGAGTCCTCAAGTACGCCTTCGAGCTCGCCAGGTCACGCCCGCGCAAACGGTTGACCTCGGCCACCAAGTCGAACGGTATCATCCATACCATGCCCTACTGGGACGAACGCGCAGCGGCGATGGCGGAAAAATACCCGGATATCGAGATGGATAAGTATCATATCGACATCGTGGTCTCGCACTTCGTCAATAAGCCCGAAATCTTCGATGTCGTCGTGGGTTCAAACCTGTTCGGCGATATCCTCTCGGACCTGGGTCCGGGCGTGACCGGAACGGTCGGTATAGCGCCATCGGCAAATATCAACCCGGAGCAGGACTTCCCGTCGATGTTCGAACCGGTGCACGGTTCTGCACCCGATATCGCAGGGCAGGGTATTGCCAACCCGTTGGGACAGATATGGTCGGCGGCGATGATGCCGCAACACCTGGGCCACCAGGACGCGCATGACGCGATTATCACGGCGATCGAGGATGTGATTCGACAAGGCGATAATCTGACCCGCGATATGGGGGGTAACGCCAGTTGTGTGGATTGCGGCAGTGCGGTTGCTAGTCGGCTAGCAGAATCAGAATAATCGATATCGTAATCAGGACGATACCGGCGGTTTCCTTCAGCGAAACCTTCTCCCGGAACACCAGCAGGTTCACCACGAAGGTAAACAGCAGTTCAATTTGCCCGAGCGCGCGCACATAGGTGGCGTTCTGCAGCGTAAACGCGCTGAACCAGCCAATCGACGCCAGTCCACCGCTGATACCGACCAGCGACGCGGGACGCCAGTGAAGCAGCACTTTCTTTAGTTGGTCGGGTTCGCGCACGCCGAGCAGAATTCCCATTATTGCGGTTTGCAGGATGAGCACGATCAGCAGCGTGAACGATGCAGCTACCAGATAGTTATCCACGCCGAGTGAAAGTGAGGCTGCGCGGAACAATACCACGCTCAGACCAAGCCAGGCCGCACAGGCCAGTCCGATCAGGGTTGGTGGTCGCCACAGACCGCTGACCAGGTTGTCGATGCTGAGTTTGGCCTGCCCGGCGCTTAGAATAACCAGCCCCACCGAACTCATCGTAATCGCAACCACAATTGGCGCTGTGATTTCGTCACCGAGCAGAATAAGGCCAAAAATGGCAACCATCACCGTTTCCAGTTTCGAAATGGTGGTACCGACGGCGAAGTTGTGAAACGAGAACAGCCACAGTAAAAAAACGGTAAACATGATCTGGCATACGCCACCGGTAATCGCGTAGAGCAGGAATCTGGCGGAAAAACCGGGCAACGGCTGTCCCTCGGTATAGATCACGACAAAAAAATAAATCAGTGCTATCGGCCAGGCATAGAAAAAGCGTACGTAGGCGGCTCCCAGGGTTGTTAGCTTGCCTTTCAGATGTTTTTGCAATGCCGAGCGGATGTTTTGAAAAAACGCCGCCGCAATTGTTAGCGGAATCCAGAGCTCCATTAATGCCCTTTATTTTTTATAGGTGTGCAGAATACCCTGCGAACCAGCACCGCGGAAGCAAACTTCCCGAAAAGGTCCGCTAACTGTCCCCACGGCAGGTCGGGGATGTCCACTTTCGTGGCGCTCCAACGCGTCGGACCGACGCAGGCGAAGTACAGGTTCGTCCTCGCCCTCTGGATCGAAGCCATCTTCGCCCCTTAAAGTCATCCCCGCGAAAGCGGGGATCTCAGGACAATAGCTGAGTTTCAAGATTCCCGCTTTCGCGGGAATGACTGAGAAAATTTGAGAGTGACCGAGAAGACTCGGGTGTAATCTCTAAATATGGATGCAGTGCTTTCGGCGTGACCGCATTGATTGCTATTATGCCTGTGACTTGAAAGCTAGATAGCAAAGTGACCGAACACCATTTAGCCCAGCTCAATATCGTGAAAATGAAATTCGATATCGATGCTCCCGAGCTCTGCGATTTCTTCGCGCGCTTCGATGAAATCAATGCGCTGGCCGATGAATCACCAGGCTTTGTCTGGCGCCTGCAGCTCGATGATGAAGATTCCACCGCAATCGATCATTTCGGCCCCGACTACCTGGTCAACATGAGCGTGTGGGAAGATGTTGATTCGCTGCATTGCTATGTTTACCGGTCGGCCCACAGCGAAGTTATGGCGCGCCGCAAGCAATGGTTCGATCGTATGCTCGAGGCCTACTCGGTACTATGGTGGATTCCGGCCGGAACCGTGCCGACCATCGCGCAAGCCCATGAGCGCCTGCAATGCCTGCGTGATAACGGCCCCGGTGCAGAGGCGTTTACCTTCAAGCAGATATTTGCCGCAGTATAGAATACGACTGCACGATGATACTGACGCGTAACCTGATCGTAGCGCTGATCGCAACCATCGTTTCGTTCAGCACGCTATATATTCCGCAACCGATGCTGCCGTTGCTGTCAGCTAACTTCGACGTTTCGGTGGGCGAGGCCGGACTGTTGATGACCGTGGCGATGTTACCGCTCGCGTTTGCACCGGCGCTGTATGGATATTTCCTGCAGGCCATTCCCGCGCGCCTGATGTTGACAGTCGCGCTCAGCCTGCTGGCCCTGGATCAACTGTGTTTTTATTTTGCCGACGAATTCTGGCATCTCGTTTTGCTACGCCTGGTTCAGGGCCTGCTGCTGCCGGCGATATTCACCGCCCTGATGACCTACTGTGCGAGCATGGTGCCGGCGGCGATGGTACGGCGGGCGATGGGGTTTTACATTGGAGCGACTATTCTCGGTGGCTTCAGCGGCAGGTTAGTGGGCGGTATCTTTGCCAGTTCATTCGACTGGCGAACTGCTTTCGTGGTGATGGGAGCGATGCAGCTGCTGCCGTTGCTATTGCTCACCAGGGTCGACGCTGACGCCGCCATAAACTTTTCCCGCCTGGATTCGAAGAGTATCTCGAGGGTGCTGGCCAATCGTCATTACCGTTTCATGTTTCTTTCGCTGGCATCGATCTTTTTCGTGTTTTCCGGAATCCTGAACATTATTCCTTTTCATTTACAGGACCTGGAACCCGACAGCACGCCGCTGGTGATATCGATGCTTTACCTGGGATACCTGATCGGAGCCCCGGTATCGTTCTTCAGTGACTCGATCAGTCGCTGGTTCGGCGACGAACGCAAGGGCCTGTTACTCGGTTTGGCGATACATGCCTTTGGCCTGGTGATGCTGCTCTTCGTCGCCCTGCAGGGACTTATCGTGATGATGTTTTTCCTCGCCGCGGGCTTTTTTCTGATTCATGCGTTGCTGTCGGGACTGGTCAATCACCTGGCGCAGGAGCACAAGGGTGTCGTCAACGGACTCTATGTTTCAATCTATTACTTCAGCGGTGCGCTGGGCTCCTGGCTGCCAGGCTATCTGTATGAAGGCTTCGGCTGGGAAAACATGATCCTGCTGTTCATGGTGATACTCGGTTTTTGCGCCTGGAGTATCAGCCGGTGCAGGGCGCAAGGTCGGCAGGTAATAAAATGAGTGCTCTGCGGCCAGCCAGGGATTATTATTGCGCTTCTAGCTGACTGGAGATATCGATGCCGCATATCATCCTCGAGTATTCCGAAAACCTGCCTGAACTGCCGGATTTCAGGGCCCTGTTCGATGATATTCACCAGGCTCTGCAGCGGATTGGCGGGATCAAGGTAGAAAACTGCAAGAGTCGTGCGCGTGTCGCCGAACATTGTTACATCGGCGATGGCAATCCCGATAACGCGTTTATTCATCTCGATATCGAGTTTGTCAAAGGGCGCAGTGCCGAAGTCAAACAGGCCATCGGGCGTGAATGCCTCGACCTGGTGAAAAGGTACTATCACCTGCATCTGTCGGATGCGTTACAGATTACCGTCAAAATAGATGACATTGCGCTCGATTTTTACTTCAAGGATCCGTCGGGGACGCTCAACTACCAATGAAAAAAAGTACTACCACGCCATTCATGGCGCCGCCCGATTACGGTCGGTCGCTGACCGGCTTTACCGTCAATCTGCTGAGCCCTGACCTGCCGCGAGCGCTTGTTTTCCAGCGCGATGTGTTGCGGGCAGAAATTCTGCATCAGGATGAGGATTTGTTGATTCTGCGAGGCTACGGCAGCAACTGGATGATGCATGCCGATCATACGTATGACCAGCATGCTCTGCTCGCCGATACCCTGGCAGAAACCCGACGTGGCGCTGGCATTGAATTGCGGCTGCACGGCTGCGATCCCGATGCTACCGCTGCGCGCGCGCAGCAGCATGGCTTCAAACTGCTGGATGGCCCGCGTGACCAGCCGGATCATGGCTTGCGCGAAGCGCATATCATCGATGCCGACGGCTATGTCTGGGTACCGGATGTGCCATTCATAGAGGCGTGAGAGAAAACAAAGATATCCGGCTCTTTTTCGCGTTATGGCCGGATAACGCGGTGCGCGCTGAGCTGCATCGCGCCGGTAATACGATAAACATTGAACACCCGGCGCGACGGGTGCCGCGTTACAATCTGCACCTGACCCTGCATTTCATCGGCAATGTATTTTTCGGGCAAATGGGCCGCCTGCGACAGCAGGCACGGCTGGTCAGGGCCGAAGCCTTCGAGCTCAGTATCGATCGTCAGGGCTGTTTCAGTAAACCCCGCGTCGGCTGGCTGAGTTGTCGCGAGATTCCGGCCGCCCTGAGCGAACTGCATGAGCAGCTGGGGCAGCGCCTGCAGCGCTGCGATTACCAGCCCGAGGCACGACAATACAATCCGCATGTTACGGTAGCGCGCAAAATCAGGAGCGTTGCTGAACGCGCAAGCTTCGCGCCGATAGCCTGGAAAGTTACAGCATTTTCACTGGTCGAGGTTCGCCAGGTTGAAAACGGCGTACAATATCGCGTTGTCGAAACCTTTCCACTGATATGAGTAAAGCAGACGAGTACAGGCTCCCAGCCGACGTATTGCAACAGTTGACGCAGCGTTCAGATGCGCGCGGCCTCGCGCAACTGGGCGCGCACCTGGCGATGTTGATTCTGACGGGTGTCGGCCTGCATTTTACCTATGGCAGCCTGCTGGTTGTGATCACGCTGCCTTTATATGCCGCTATCCTGATTTTCCTGTTTGCGGCGCTGCACGAAACGATTCACTTCACCGTGTTCAAGACCCGTTGGCTGAATAACCTGGTGGCTGCACCAATCGGTTTCCTGCTATTGCTGCCCTTTCAGTACTTTCGCGCCTTCCATTATGTTCACCACCGCCACACGCAGAATCCGCAACTCGATCCGGAGCTGCTCGATAACAAACCGTTGCTGCACAAACGTTACTGGTTATACCTCAGCGGATTGCCTGTCTGGTGGCAAAGCCTCAACACCATCTGGCGGCATGCCCGCGGCTGGGTCGATGAAACTTACATCGAAGAGCGTCATCACCGGGTAATAGTTGACGAGGCACGTTTTCACCTTGCCGGCTACGCGTTGCTGCTGTTGATCAGCCTGATCACGTCCAGCGGATTTCTCTGGTGGTACTGGATTTTACCTGCCCTGGTCGGCCAGCCTTTATTGCGCTTGTACCTGCTGGCCGAGCACAGTGGTTGCGACTTCAGTGATAACATGCTCGAAAATTCGCGCACGACCTATACCGTCCCGTGGCTCAATTTTGTCGCCTGGAACATGCCATATCACGCTGAACATCATTATCTCGCCTCGGTGCCGTTTCATGCGCTGCCGGCGCTGCACGCCTACACCGGTCAGCGGGTAAAGTACAAGGGAGCAGGATACTACCGGGTAAATCGGGAGATCGCGGCCAATCAGTGAGTCTTGATAAAGTCTGCGACTTCGCGGATCGAGCGCCTGGCCTCGGGAATCGGGTAAAACTCGAATACATGCCACATGCCTTCGTTGACGCGCAGGTCACAGGCGACCCCGGCAGCGCGCATTTTCTGCGCCAGGCGCAGGCACTGGCTAAGCAACAGGTCCCGGCTACCGGTGGTGATGATACACGGCGGTAAATCATGCATGTCACCGTATAGCGGGGAGATGCCGGGGTCGTCGAGTGCCTGGCCATTGGCATGCAAGCTGGCGGCGATATCAGTCCACAGATTGCTCAGGGTCGGATCCCGCCCGTCGTTAAAAATATGGCTATCGCCCTGGTTGTCAAGATCGCACCAGGGCGAGAACAATGCCGCGCAACCCGGCATCTCCAGGCCCAGGTCGCGAACATGCTGCATCAATCCGAGCGCCTGGTTGGCGCCGGCGGATTCACCGCAGACGACGAGTCGAGTCGCACCGTAGCGCGCAAGCAACTCCGGGTAAACCTGGTGCATGTCCTGTTGCGGCGCAGGGTAGGGGTGCTCGGGTGACAGACGGTAGTCGACCATGACTATCCTGGCCTCGCATTGTTGCGCGAGCGGGGCGGCGATAATCAGATCCTCGTAACTACTGCCGCTGACAAAGCCACCGCCGTAGGCATACTGGATACAGCGTCCATCGGCGTTTGACCAGTGCTGCGGGGTTAGCTGTTTGCAGGGGATGTCGGCTAGCTCGATATCCCTGATTTCACCCCGGAAAGTTTCCACTGCGGCCTGTGCATAGCCGTCGAAACCTGCACGAACGTCTTTGCGGTATTGTTCCAGGTTGTCGAGTTCAGGCACTGCGAGGCCGGCGCTGTGCAGTTCGGCATAGAGATCAGCGGCGACAGCGCTCATATCGGCTTTACGCCCGGTCATGCTAATACTGCCTCGAGATCCCTGATTAAATCCGCGCTATCCTCAAGTCCGATCGAGAGACGGAAAATTCCCTCCCCGGCCGCGTCCCGGTACTTGTCGAGTTCGTCTCCCTCGAGCCGATACGATGAACCGATCAGGTCAGCGGTCTGCATCAGGTAAACCAGGCTGCGATGGTGTCCGAGCGAGACCGCGTAGTGGATAACCTCGAGGTCTTGTATCATACGCTGTGCGAGCGCCCCGGGGTTCGCGGTGCGAAAACTGATCATGCCGGAAAAGTTGTCCATCTGCGCCCGGGCCAGCGCGTGCTGCGGGTGTGATTCGAGGCCGGGATAAAGAACCTTTTCGACCTTGTCGTGAGCTTCGAGAAAGCTGGCCACAGCCCGGGCATTTGCCTCGTGACAGCGCATGCGCAGCGGTAAGGTCGCCATGCCGCGCATGATCAACCAGGCATTGAAGGGGCTGATGACGCCACCGTAATGCACCAGGGCCTCACCGCGCAGTGGGCCGAGCAGCGCCTGGCTGCCGCAAACCGAGCCTCCCATGGCATCGCCATGTCCGCCGATGTACTTGGTCAATGAATGGATTACCAGGTCGGCGCCGAGATTCAGTGGCCGGGTTGCGATCGGTGACGCGAAGGTGGAATCGACTGCCAGCAGAGCACCCCGTGCGTGTGCGATGCCTGCCGCCGCTGCGATATCCGCGATTCGCAGTAGTGGATTGGAGGGTGTTTCCAGCCACAGCATGCGCGTATTGTCACGCATCGCGGCCTCGATATCGGCCGCCTGGGTGGTGTCTACCGGTGTCACCTCGACGCCCAGCCGGGTCAGGGTCTCGCGGGCGAACTCGGCGGTGCCGGGGTAATTGGTATTGCTGATGACGAGATGATCGCCCTGGCTCAAATGCGCCAGCATCACTGCCGCGCTCGCGGCCATGCCGGAAGCAAAGGCTACACAGGCTTCAGCCTGCTCGAGGATGGCGAGCTTCTGTTCGAGTTGCCTGGTGGCCGGGTTGTCCCAGCGGGTGTAGACAAACGGTGTTTCCGCGGTCAGGTTGTTCGCCGAGAAGCTGATTTCCTCGTCGACCAGGAAAGTGCTCGACATTTCCAGGCTGGGTGCAGAGGCCCCGGTGGCAGAATCCGGGTTTTCACCGCCGTGGATTGACAGTGTCTGGATCCCCTTGTCCGCCGTTGTTTTTAATGTCATGGGAATAGCTCCGGGCAGAAAGCCGTATTAGTAAGGCTGAATCGAAGCGATGTCAATCAGGTCTTTCAAGGACGTAATCGTGCATGCGCCGCTGGAAGACCTGGAAGCGAACCGGGGCGGTGGCATCTTCACCGCGGAAAAATGGAGAGGTATAGTTTACCCGGCGGTATCTAGGCAGGCTGCGCGAGGAAGTGCTCCAGGGAACGCTCGGGATCGAAGATATCCAGCGGCGCCGGTGCAAAATTTTTGTGCCGGTAGCCGTTCGATCCGATCGGTTCGTATAGCGACAGGATTTCTTCGCGTCGGCCGGCAAGATCGCGTATCGCGGCCACCAGCGCCTCGAGATCGGCACGGGTGGTATAAAGCCCAAGGCTGGCGCGCGCCATGCCGCGCTTTCTTTCGATATCGCCTTCCGCGTTTGGTGCATCGGGATCGATGTCCATTTCCCAGAGCTCGCGTTTGAGCAGTTCACGCACGTAAGGATGCGCGCAAAAACAGCCATTGCGTACCTGAATATTGTGGTAGTCGTTGATGGCGGCCGCGGTCAGCCCATGATCGAAACCCTTGATATTGAAAGTCAGCGTACCTGTGCGAGGTATATCAGCCGGATCAGGGCCGTAGAGGATAACGCCCTCGATTGCGGACAATTCTTTCCAGGCGAAGTCGATCAGGTCGATCTCTTTTTCGCGCACCTTGTCCATGCCGACCCTGGTCAGCAGGTCGAGTACCGCGCCGAGCGTAATAGCGCCGACAATATTCGGTGTGCCCGCCTCTTCGCGGTCGGGCAGCGTGGCGGTGGGCATATATTCCGCGATGTAAACATCGTCGACCATGCCACCTCCGAGTTCCGCCGGTTTGATCGCATTGAGTAAGCTCTTCTTTGCTATGACCGCACCCGGAGAGCCGGGCGCGTAAATCTTGTGCCCGGAAAATACCAGCACATCGATATCGGCGTCGTCCATGCTGACCGGGGCGTGCGCGATCATTTGCGACGCGTCGACCAGCAGGTAAGCGCCAACCGCATGCATGAGTTCGGCAACTTCCGCGAGCGGGGTGATGGCACCGCTGACGTTACTGGCGCCGGTAACGGCGATGTAATTAATGTTTTCCCCGTGTTCGTCACAGATTGCGCGCAGTTTATCCATGTCCAGGCCGCCGTAACGCTCGAACTCACCCGCACAGGGGATATGAATGACCTGCGAGGAATGGTGACGATGCGGTAGATCGTTGGAATGATGCTCCATTTCAGACACGAGTACCACGCTGCGCTCGGGTCGTGCGCGCGACAGGCTGGCGGCCATGCGATTGAAGCCCGCGGTCGCGCCGCTGCCGGCAAAAAACGTACAGTAGTTGTCGGGGCTGGCGCCGACAAATTCGAGCACGCGCTCGTGCGCCCATTCAAAGGCATGCGAGGCGCCGCGCGCCGCATAGTGCAGATCCGAGTGCGTACTGGCATAGTGGACGAGGAATTCATGACCGACGTTGTAAGCCGGACCCATCATCAGCGTGGAGGCTGCCGAGTCCAGGTAAATACGGGGTCCACGTTTTCCATCGACGGTCGGGTATTCGGTGTCACGGCCGATAAAATTGTTCTGTAAGCTGGCTAGCAGGTCGGAATTGCTCATAGGTTTAATTTGTAAGACGAAACAGTTATTGTCGCATAATTCGGCCGCTTGGCAACCATCCCGGGCTTTGGTGCAGCGTCGGCAGCCGACATAGACTGTGCCTGATTCAGACTGCGTGATTCGGGTAGTGCTCTGCCCAGTAACGCGCCAGGTCATCGCGACGGCACACCCAGACCCGTTCGTGTCCAAGCACGTAATCGAGAAACTTATACAGGCTGCCGATGCGTCCGGGACGACCGATCAGGCGGGCATGCAATCCGATCGTCATCATCTTCGGATGAGTTTCGCCTTCGGCGTAAAGTATGTCGAAGCTATCCTTCAGATAGGTAAAGAATTCATCCCCGAGTTGATAATCGTGATCTCCGCGACTGAATTTCGAATCGTTGGTATCGAGCGAGTAGGGCACCAGTAGCAGCTCGGGGAAGTCCGGGGACCAGTAGGGGAGGTCATCGTTGTAAACATCCGAGTCATAGAGGAAATTGCCTTCCTCGACGATCAGTCGGCGGGTATTCAGCGAGGGCATACCGGCATAATAACCCAGCGGGGGTTCCCCGGTAAGCTGACGTATCTGCTCGACGCTGTTGCGGATACATTCCCGTTCGGCGGAAGCTTCAAGGTCGTTATAGTCGAACCAGCGCCAGCCGTGCGGGTGAAGATCGAACCCGGCATCGATCATCGCTCGCAGGGCTTTCGGGTTTTGCCAACCGGCCAGTCCGACCAGGTTGACGGTGGCCTTGAGATCGCGGTCGGTAAAGGCCTTGAGTAGTCGCCAGTAGCCGACCCGCGAACCGTACTCGTAACTGGATTCGATATTCAGATCCCGTCCGCCGATACGGGTTTCAACGGCAACGTCCGAGACGCGCACCTCCGAACGGTTGTCGCCGTTCAACACGCAAAGCTCGGCACCTTCTTCGTAGTTAATGCAGAAATTGACCGCGATCCGCGCCTCGTCGGGCCAGACGACGGCAGGTGGTTGATCTGCATAGCCGATAAAGTCACGGCTGGGTCTGGAATCATCTTTCATAGGTTTGCTCGTTTTCAGTTGATTCGACGTAAAGTAGCGCAGGTCAACAAGCTGCGTAGTCAAAATAACACGCCCATTTCGATAGTCTCGCGCATTGCACTGTCGAAAAGCATAGCAGTTCATCGTCGTCGGTTGAAGCGACGGCGGCATGGCGGGTCTGCCGCCGTGATTGGGGAAGTATTCGATGTGCAGTACAATTACCAAATCGACTAATTTCAGGTGCTCTACGATGCAAGATTCAGTCAATCGGCGCAGGCGCAAGTTGTTTCTCGGTATGATGACCCTGCCGGTTTCGGGACTGGCCAGGGCCGTTATACCAACTCCGTCGGGCAGTGAAGGGCCGTTTTATCCAACCACCCGGATGCGCTTCAACGATATCGATAATGACCTGGTCAAGATCGACGGCGAAGTCGAGCGGGCAGGCGGGGAAATTGTCATGCTCACCGGGCGCGTGCTGGATAGCGTGGGTAATCCGGTCGCCGGGGCACGGGTTGAAATCTGGCAGTGCGATGCAAACGGGCGCTATCTGCACCGCGGCGATTCAGGCTGGAACTCGCGAGACCCGGCATTCCAGGGTTTTGGTCATGACCTGACCGGGGCCGACGGCAGCTATTCGTTTCGCACCATCAAACCCGTTCCCTACGCGGGGCGCACGCCGCATATACACGTCAAGGTATTGCTCGCTAACCGCGAACGCCTGACCACGCAATTCTACCTGCCCGATCACCCCGGCAACAGAAATGACTGGCTTTATCAACGGGTGCCGCAAGCAAAACGGGAACTGGTGACGATGAATTTCATTCCCGCCGGACAGGTGCCGCGGGCGACTCTCGACATCGTGATTTGACTATCCCGAACTGGTCCCGATTCGAGCAACCTCAGCCTTTAAAGATAAACACCGCTCTTATAAGGCAGCCTGTTTAATCACCGTAGCCTGAGAACCAGATGATAGCCCCTTGTCTCTACAGCAATAGCTAAGGGCCGGCCCTGAACAGGCCAGCCCGATCACCAGGTTTATTCAGCTATTGATTGATATACGCTTGACCTGCTGGTTCGCAGCTTCGCGGCGAGGTATTTCGAGCTTTAAGACACCCTTGTCGAGGTTTGCCTTGATTTCATCTCCGATGGCGTCGTCGGGCAGTGCCAGGGTTCGTTGAAACGATCCATAGCTGCGTTCGACACGATAATAATGCTTGTCCTTGTCTTCGCTTTGCTCTTCCTTTTGTCCCTTGATGGTCAATACATCATCCTTGACCTCGAGCGAAAGGTCGGATTCAGTAAGGTCCGGTACATCGAGCTTGATTTCGTAACAGTTGGAATCACCCGATACATCAATCTGCGGTCGATAGATATTTTCCAGGGATATGCCGGGCATGGCTCTGGATTGCAGATTTGAGGCCAGCGACGGCATAGTGAACGACTTGAAGGCATCGTCAAACCAGCGATCCATATCACGCTGCAGGCTCATCAGGGAACCCGCTCCCGCCTGCGGCATATTACCGGCTTCACTGCGGCTTACCGGAATCTGGGTTCCCTTGCCATTGTCCTCGTGTTTGAACCAGTTCCAGGGTTTAAGTTTTTCCAGGTTCATCTTCATCTCCCGAATAGTTGTGGATTAATCAATGCAGTCCTAAAAGTGACTGCGTTTAACCCTGTTTTATTTAGGGTTAAGGCGGCAGTTTTCAAGCCTGGGGAATTGACCCTGATCAATATCCAGCGATCTATCGATCAGCAGGTTTTTCTATCTCCCGGGGAATGCGCGGGACGCCGGTGGCGTTTCTCCAGCGCCGACACGGCGGGTGCGGGATCTATTCTGGAAAGGAGACTCTTAAATGGTATGCACCGCGTGCCCTCGTTAAGTCAGATTTTTTGCCGTAACCGCGCTCAAGAAAGCCGTCGATCTGCCGATTAATGCTCTGAATATCCATATTTAATCCGCCAGGAAAGGTCTCAGGTTCGTTTTGACGAGCTTAATCGGACCTTTGCAGCGGTTGAGAGGCAGAAATTAGGAATCACAAGCATACAACCTGGATCGTCGTGGCGAGCCTGTTTTTATTCACTCTGGGCGTGCCATTGACGGCAAGTTCCGGCGCAGGCAAATGTCTTTACGTATCTTCGTATCACAGGGGTTACGCATGGTCCGATGGCGTCGAGCAGGGATTGCGCAGGGTGCTCACCGGTCACTGCGAAATCAGGCAGATCGATATGGACACCAAGCGTAACAAGAGCGTGGCGTTCAAACAATCGGCGGCGATTGCGGTCAAGCGCGAAATCGAAACCTGGCAACCCGACGTGGTCATCGTATCCGACGATAACGCGGCTAAATACGTGATCGAGCGATACTACAGGGATGCCAGCACACCGTTCGTCTTCAGCGGCGTCAACTGGACCGTAAAGGAGTATGGATTTCCCTACAGCAATGTCACCGGCATCATCGAGGTGGCGCCACTCGAGGCAATGCTAACCCATGCGATCAAGTACTCCGATGGGGCGAAAAAGGCGATCTATCTTGGCGCTGATACCCTGACTGAAAAGAAGAACCTGGATCGTGTCGACAGGGCCTCGAAGAAACTCGATATCGAGCTGGAAGGTATTCTGGTGTCCAGCGCCGCTGAATGGAAGGCCCAGTACCTGGCGGCGCAGGATGCGGATTTTATCGTCATGGGCAGTTACTCCGGTATCAGCGACTGGAACAAAACCGAGTTGGCCTCCTTTGCGGTCGAGCATGCAAGGAAACTGACCGTCACCAGTCATGACTGGATGATGCCCTTCAGTACGATCGGTTTTACCAAGATTCCTCAGGAGCACGGCGAATGGGCCGCCCAGACCGCAATCGAAATCCTGAAAGGCAAATCGCCGCGCGAAATACCCATCGTCGCCAACCGGGACTGGGATTTATGGCTTAACGCGGCTCATCTCGAATCTACCCGGATAAAACTGCCACGCAAGTTTACGCGCAAGGCAAAGAAGATTAACTGAGCGGATTCCGGAGTTACTCGAATTGAAGATACAGGAGGCCAACTCCCGCCTGCTGTTCCTGGTGTCGGGAACGGTCATGGTTGCGCTGGTTTGCTGGCTTGTATTCAGCCTGCAATCCCACAAGCTGCGCGAGCGTTACGAGGTGCAGGCCGACGCGGCATTGCAGGCGATGGCCCAGCGTATGGCGGTCGCCGAGGCTTCACTGGATGCGTTGGTGGGCCTGTACCAGGCCAGCGATGATATGGACGCGGCCTTGTTCACGCCGTTCAGCGAGGAAATACTGCAGAATCATCGTTTTATCGATTCGCTGCAGTACCTGACCTATATCACTCGCGATGAGAAACAGCTTTTCATCGAGGAAATGCACGAATCCGGATTCAGCCAGTTTTCCGTCCACAGCCCCGCGCGTGAAAACGCCTGGCCGGTAGATCCTGACTTTTTCCTGGTTACCAGTTTTGTCGAACCGCTGACGCCGTTGTCGGCGAACCTGATGGGCATGGACTGGCTTGCAAGCGAAAAGCTGGAGCGCGCGTTTTACAGGGCGGCAAGCGAAAACACGAGTCAGCTGATTACCGCGCCAGGTGGATTGGGAAAAGACCGTCACCTGGTACTGTTAAAACCGACCTATTTCGGCCGCTCGGTACAGACAAACGCCGCGGATCGTTTCGAACAGATCAGCGGCATGTTCGTCATCGTTCTCGACTGGGATCAATTGACCGGTTTTACGCAGACTGAGGGTGCAGGCCGTTTACCGGTGGAATTCAGCCTGTTAACCGAAGACGGCGAGATGTTTGCGCATCATGAATCAGGATTAGACGACGTCATCGAGAGCAAAATCGAGACGGGCCACATCTCGCTCACGGTTAGGACCCACTATCACCAGGTTGTAACACGTAACATGTACCTGTGGGTTATCGCGGCTGGGCTACTGAGCGCGATACTGTTTTCGACTATCGTGCTTGAGCTGCGTAGCCGCTACCTGCTTAAGCGAGACAAGAACCGGGCGCAATCGCAGCTTTACAAGGAACGCGAGCGGGCCGAGGTTGCCTTGCGCTCGATCGACGATGCTGTGATTACGGCCGACGTCGACAACAATATCAACTACCTGAACCCGGTTGCCGAGCATATGCTCGATTGCATTCTGGCGGATGTCCACGGTCGCCGCCTCGCGGACCTGGTTAAACTCGAGTTTCGGCCATTTGGCGATGCGATCCTCGATCCTGTCGATTTTTATATCGATATGACGCAGAGCAACTTACGCCAGACCGGCATCGATATCGTGCTTAATACGAACACCGGACAACTGTCGGTCGACGGTAACGCGTCACCGTTGATGGATTCGCAAGGCCAGTTGATCGGCTCCATGCTGGTGTTACGCGATGTCAGTCTCGAGCAGGAGTTGACCAGTCAACTGGTTTACCAGGCCAGCCACGATTCGCTGACCGGGTTGATGAATCGTGCCGAATTCGAAAACCGGGTCAAGGAAGCGCTCGATTTGAGTCGCCAGAACGACAGGCAAAACGCGCTGTGTTATATCGACCTCGACCAGTTCAAGCTGGTAAACGATACCTGCGGTCACGGTGACGGCGACGAATTATTAAAGCAGTTGGCGGGCGTTCTACAGACCCTGATGCGTAAGGAAGACCTGGTGGCCCGCCTGGGCGGGGATGAATTCGGTATATTGCTACATGATTGCGATCAGAATCAGGCGCGGAAAATGGCTGAAAGGGTGCGTGAGGCGGTGCACGAAATGCACTTCAAGTGGGGAGACAAGATCTTCGATGTCAGCGGCAGTATTGGACTGGTGATGATCAACCGCATGAGCGGCAGCCTGTCCGATCTGTTGAGCGCCGCCGACATGGCCTGCTACGCGGCCAAGGATTCCGGACGCGACCAGGTGCATGTTTACCACGTCGACGATGCCGAAATCGCCGAGAAGTACCGTCAGATGCAGTGGCTACCGCGCATCAAGGAAGCGATCAAAAACAACGAGTTCGAGCTGGCGATACAGTCGGTGGCGTCTTTAAGGAATGAATCAAGCCCGCAGATCATCTACGAATTCCTGTTACGTTGGCCGCAGGATGACGGCAGCCTGATTTCGCCGGGATTGTTTATTCCCACCGCCGAACGCTACTATTTGATGCGCGAGCTCGATGGCTGGGTTATCGAAAATGCGCTTGGCGCCATCGCACAGCTGAAAACCGAACTGCAGTACCCCGCAAACCAGATGTATACGATAAACCTGTCTGGGCAATCGGTATGCGATCCGGCGTTGGCTGATTTCATAGTCGGTATGATGAGTCGGTTTGAGGTTGATCCAAAAACCATATGCTTCGAAGTGACCGAGACCGTCGCAATCGCTAATTTTTCTATCGCGATCGAGTTTATCAACCGTCTGCGGGGGTTGGGTTGCCGTTTTGCGCTCGATGATTTCGGCAGTGGACTGAGTTCGTTTGGGTACCTCAAGCGACTGCCGCTGGACTTCCTCAAGATCGACGGGCTGTTCGTGCGCGATATGCTGAACGACCCGGTCGATCTTGCGATGGTGCGCACCATAAACGATGTCGCCAGGGTGCTTAAACTGCAAACTATTGCTGAATGGGTCGAAGACGAGCCAACTCTGGATGCGCTCAAATCGATCAGTATCGACTATGCCCAGGGATTCCATATCTCCAGGCCGGTAATGGTGTCTGAGGTTTTGCTACCACAACAGGAAAAGGTGGTTCACCCGGAGTTGCGGGTTGTGCAGAATTCCTAGCTCTGCCTACAGGCGTAATTGATAAACCGGCAGCAGTGGTTTGTCGGCCTTACTTACGCGTAAAATCGAGTGTTGTTACGTTTCCCCGAATGCATTGCGGGCCATGTGTCGCCGCATGATTGTGCAGGTTTATTTACCTGCTGATATGCAGGCTAGTATTCTTCCGGTCCTGCGCGCCAATCCACACCCAATCTGGACAGCACGCAAAGCGGCAAGATCAGTGCAGCGATCAGCAAGACCGCATCAAGCAGACTGATGTCCTTCAGTGCACCATCCAACGGATATCTTTGCAGCATATCCGCTGCCAGCAGCATCAACGGCAGGCAAGCCGCAATTACCAGGAAAATATGTAGAAAAAGTCTGCTCACAGCCACACCGCCAATCAGGTATTCTCGTTACCTTATCGGCACGGTGGCTGAAGCCTTTAATTTTTTTCAGCGCAGCATCAGGGAGGCGCCGCTGGCCAGTAGCAGAATGCTGATGCCCCGGGTAAAGACCTCGGCTGACAGGTTGGTGTGAATTTTCGCACCCAGATACATACCCAGTATCATTATCGGTAGCGACATTGCCAATAACACCAGCAACTGGATATCGACAACCGCCGTGCCGAAGTAGCCGGTTACCCGGGCGGCACCATCCAGCAGAAAAATGCAGGCGAAGGTTGCCCGGAAGACGTTCTTGTCGAGCTGTCTCGCTTTCAGGTAACTTACATAGAACGGGCCGCCGGTTTCAAACAGAGTCCCGACGGTCCCGCCGCTGATGGCCGCGGGCACGGCCCACCAGCTCGACACCCTGGGCATCTCCGGCCCCCACAGGGCATACAGCGCGTACAAAAAGACGAAGCCACCCAGAAACCGGGTAAGCAAGCCGGCGTCGACCTTATGAAAAATCAGCAGGCCGGCGGACACACCGATCAGTGCGGGGATGATCAGGCGGCCGATTTCACTCCACTGGATGCTCTTTCTCAGGCCGGCACCCTGTCCGGCCGAAGCCAGGTAATCCAGCATCACGACCAGGGGTACAGCAACCTTCAACGGAAACATCAAACTGAGAATCGGGATGGCAATCAGGCCCGAGCCGAATCCGCAAATACCGCGAACGAGATATGCAAGAAAACCAACAGGAGCGGCCATCATTACCAACTCACTGAGGTGGCTATCGAACAATTCCGGGATTCCTCTTAAAAGGGACAGGCACGAGTAGCCATTGTGCACAAAGCGTTAATGTTTAGAAGCAATTATCCATTGTATTAATCTATGACGAGCGTAAACGACCAACTGTTACTCAAATAATTCTCTAATAGCCGCGTGAATAAATGAATAAAGGGGTTGGTGACGAATGCTAATGATTTTTAGCCATCATCGATCCTTTTACAGTGAGTCTCCTCGCCGTTGCTGTTTTCAGCGTGATTGATACGGTTCCAGGGTTTAAGCTTCTCCAGGTTCGTCTTCGTTTCCTGAATAGCGGCGGATTTATTAACGCGGACCTAAAAAAAGCTAGCCCGGGTTTAATTTTCGCATAAAACGATCTATCTCCCGGGTTTCAGCGTAACCATTGTATCGGAATTAAGACGCTATCAATTGTGTACGGGGACTGTGAGACAAGCCATGAATGAATTATTGGAACGCCAGGCCGTGGCGACAAAGGAGGTTCACTGGCCTACCGGACTGACCTATGCCTGCGATCATCATGCAGGAGCATTACAGAAAATAGCTTCCGCGATGGGAATTCATCTTTCCATGGATGACCACCTGGAGAGCCAGAGGCAATGCACCAATTGTCTTAACGAGACTTCTATTGCCAGGGGCGATGCAGACGCCTGATGCGGCTCTCCGCTCATGCGTCTGAAAGTGGAGCCTGCGCTAGATACCCTTGACGACCAAAACAAGGTGGTAGAGGCGAGGGCTCGGATTAGCGGGTTGCGGTTACGGCTGCCCGCTCACTATTGCTCATAAAAAATACAATCATGGCTACGAAAAGCAGTGTGAATGCCGCCATCCCCTGCAATCGCAGGGGGCGCGACACAGCGCTGCTTTTATCGATCCATTGCGGCAGGTAAAGCATCCATAGTTTGCCTGTCTGACGATAGGCAAGCCAGGAGACAATCAGGCTGTAAATAAATCCCGTGCTGAGGAGAATAATGGCAAGGGTAGAAACAGGCTGCATTAGCGAATCGACCAGTAAAGGCTTTATGACGATAAAGATTATAGAAAAAATAGCGGAATCGCATGTTTTTCATGTAAATTGCGCCTGTCATACCGGTATCCTGGCCGGGGGTGTAGCGGAATAGACCCGAAACATATTCGCTAATCGAGTTCGAGAAAATCATGGCACTGCTGATCGATATCAAACATCCTGAATGGATGAAAGACGAGGAGTTGCGCACCGAACTGCTGCAGTTCTATCCTGAGGCGGATATCCGTACCGGCGATAGCCCGGGAAATACGCAGGAAATCGATATGCTGGCAGTCAGCAGCTACTCCCCGGGCGAAGCCTTGCGCTATCCGAATCTTAAGTTAATTCAGAAAACGGGGGCCGGGGTAAACAATATTCTGGCCGATGATGAATTACCGGAATCAGTTCAGGCTGCTCGTCTGCAAACCGATACATCAGGTGCTGAAATGGCCGAGTATGCTCTTGCCTGCGTGTTGCAGGAACAGCGCCATCTGCGCCAGTATCGTCAGCAGCAAGCGCATTCGAAGTGGATTTCTTATCCGCCGCGTAAAGCCGCGGACACGACCGTGGCAGTACTCGGCCTGGGACGGATTGGCCTGCTGGTGGCGCAACGGTTCATCGACAACCATTTCAATGTGAGCGGCTGGAGTCGAAGTCACAAGAATATTTCCGGGCTCGACTGCTATGCAGGCGCGGACGGCTTGCCGAAGGCTCTGGCATCCGCCGATTATGTCGTTGCAGTGCTGCCGTCAACGCCACAAACCCGGAGTATGTTTAATCTCGACCTTTTCAAGTGCTTTAATCCGCAGACTGTGTTTATCAATGTAGGGCGGGGCGACCAGGTAAATGAAGCCGACTTGATAAAGGCGCTGGACCAGGACCTGCTCGCCGCTGCGATCCTGGATGTGATGTCGATCGAGCCATTGCCTGCAGATAACCCACTGTGGTTGCACCCAGGGGTTCAACTCACGCCGCATGTTTCGGGTTTCCATCTCGGCGATGCCATCATCGATATCGCAGAAAATTACCGGCGCCTGAAAAACGGCGAGCCTTTGTTAAACCTGATCGATCTCGAACGAGGGTATTGATATGAATACGGCTACGGCGCTGCAACGAAAAATACGCCAGGCGATACCGTTGAGCGATGCAATGCAGTTCTCGATCAGGAACCTGAGTCTCGATTCAATAAAGGTTGTCGCACCGCTCGAACCCAATATCAATATCCACGGTACCGGTTTTGCCGGCAGTATTTACTCGCTGGGAGTGCTTACCGGCTGGGCTCTTTGTACTCACATCCTGGATGAGCTTGATATTGACGCCGAGCTGGTTGTGGCCAGTGCGGAAATTCGTTATCGCGCACCCGTTAGCGTTGATCTTGAATGCAGCTGTAACTGCTCGGAGGCACAGCGCAAGTCGTTTCGCCAGGGTATCGATGAAGCAGGCAAGGGTAAACTGTTGCTCGATATCGAAGTCGGTGGTGATCGACAGGCGGTTTTACAGGCGACCTATATCGCGATAGCAGCTTAGGTTCTGTCGATTCCCCGCCCAGCTGTCGTCTAAAACCAGCGCCTGACCCGGCGTTTGTAGTCGAGGTAAACCTCGCCGAATTTGACTTCGAGATAAGCTTCTTCGCGCTTGATCACGAGTTGCTGCAACATAAAAACCAGCGGCAGTACAGCCATCAGCATCCACCAGCTATTCAGTACCAAACCGGCACCGGCGCTGGCGATACAGAATGCCAGGTAGATCGGGTTGCGGCTGAAACGATAAACGCCGTGTTTGATTACTGTTGTCGTTGGATGCCAGGGTTCGACATGGGTTTTCAGTTCGAGGAAATGGAACAGCGCAACCAGGGCCAGTAGCAACGCGGCCACGATCAAAACCGTGCCACTCAACCAGATTAAGTCACTGTCCAGAATAGGCAATGGCTTTACCTGGTCGATAAGATAGCCGGGTCCAGTCGTCGCGAGAATCAGAAGCGGAGGCGGGAACCTTAACCCGGGTCCGCGCTTGTCTTCATTCTGTTGCAATGAGTTCGCCGCCGGGTCAGCTGCCCCTGGGACGACCCTTGGGTAACTGGGTCGCGCGGCGGCCGCTGAGTTTTTCGATCTTGCGGGCAAATTTGCTGTCGCCTAAAACCCAGCCTTTGAGGGTTGCATCGGTGATTTGCTGCACCGTCTCAGCGTCAATTTTTTGCTTGAACAGTGCACGGTAGGCTTTTGCACGTGTTTTGTTATCGTTACCCAGGCGAAGGTATTCCTTGTGGGCGTCGATCATTTCATCATCTGTGCCGCCTGCATTGTGCGCATAGCTACTCCAGCGATAGTCCCCGGGATTCCTGACCAGTTTGTTGCGTACCGGATTCAGTTCAATGTAGCGACTGCAGGTGAGCAGATATTGCCTGCTTTCGATTATGGTTGCCCGGTAACGTCCTTCCCAGAGAGTACCGCTGCCGCCGTAGCATTCGTTGAAGTACTGCACGTAATTTCGACCAATCGATTGCGTCGCCCGGGAAATGCTATCGGTTCTGCCGGGTGTAGCCAGAACATGTACATGGTCCGGCATCAGTACATAGGCATGTACCTTCAACTGATAGTTATAGGCTGCAGCGTCGAGACAGTCGTGGAAATACTGGTAATCCTGATCCTGGAAGAAGATTTGTTGTCCATCGCGTCCTTGCTGAATAATGTGCTGGGGTTCATTTTTTATGTTGTAGCGGGGTAATCTGGCCATGTAAATGCTCGTTGACTGGCGAAAAGTTTCATATTAGCACTTATACATCATTGTCCCCTAATTGTTAAAATAAATGACAAAAATTCGACGCTTTGCTAAATACAATCTCTTTTTATGGGAAATTCCCCCCAATTCTGTTGATTTATCAGCTCTTCACCCTCATAGGCGCGAACCTCTGCCTTGATATAAAAGTTATCTGCATCGCAGCGCAACTCACTCTCAGCTTCGGTTCGAACCGACCAGTCACCTCGATGCATCCAGCAGATGTAGCGACTATGCGAGCGGTAGCTGAGCGGATCGTCGGCCCCGATAGTCCAGCGTTCCTCGTGTAGATGCCGGGTACACATACCGTTGCCCGGATTTTCGACTTCACCGGTATCATCGATGACCCGATAATGTGATTCGCCACTTTGAAAATCGTGTTCGACCCAGCGACGATTGAGTTCAGGCTGGTTCAACCTGTACTCGGGCAGGGGGTTTTGCTCCTCGGGTTCAGCCTGTTGGTAAACGTCAACACCTGCTCGCACCGGTAGTGTGATTACCGAATCTGGCCCCAGTTCAACAGTCGCGGTAACGACTTCGGGTGGTGGCATTATCATCGGCCAGTAGGTGGTGGATAGTGCGACGCGCATCTTGTGGCCGCGCATGAATCGATAACCACATTCGTTTAATTCGATTTCAACTGATTCGGCATGCCCCGGTGTCATCGGTTCCGGTGTTTCATTGCCATTGCGATGCGCCAGGTTCAGCACGCCCCAGCTAACCCGCGAAACTTCACCGTTGGGGTGTATATCATTCAAACGAACGGCAATGTTTCCGAGCGGTTTATCGATAGAAACTTTTAATCGAATAACAGGCCGGCCCAGGATTTCGACGGCCTGGTGCAGCTTGCTGCTATCGAACACCAGCGATCCGGAATCGTCCCGGCGTTGGTCCGCCGGCATTTCCCCGTTCGGTTTTAAAGTAAAGAAATCGCCGCAACTGGTGCCGCAATCCTGGGGCGACATCAATGACTTTATTTTGCTTCGGCCGGGTATATCGAGCAGCTGTCGCTTCGGTGCCAGGTAGTAGTTCCTATTTTTAGTATCCACCGCAGGCAGTTCGTCTTCCGCTACCCAGCGTCCGGGTTCCGCTTCATGATTCTGTAGTGGCCTGGCGTTTTCGAGAATATAGGCGCGGTAGGCGGGCAGGCTTTCGACCGCGTTATCGACACCCTTGAGCCATTTGTCCCACCAGTTGATCGCTTCATTAAGAAAATCCAGGCGTGGCTTCGGCAGCGCGAAATGCGGGTACTTGTGGATCCAGGGGCCATTAATCGCCCTGGCATTTTTTAGATTGAGCGCCACCGCCGGTGGTGCATTGACGTAACCATCCGCCCAACCGGAAATGACCAGCGCTGGAATTTCGATATCCTCATAGTTTTCGCTAATCGATCCATGTTTCCAGTAGTTATCCTTGCGTTGATGTGCAAGCCAGGTTTCCAGCGGGAAGGGTTGGGACTTAAGTCTTTGGATCCAGGTCTCGCGCCAGCTCTCGCCGACCAGTTCGGGATCGGGTGGCCGCGATGCGTAACAAAGCATCGTACTCGACCAGAAAAAATTGGAATAAAGCAGACAACCGTTTTTGTAGTGAATATCATCGTTGTAGCGATCGACCGTGGTGCCAATGGAGATGACAGCTTTCAGTGCGGCCGGTTTTAGCGCCGCGATCTGCAGGCCGTTGAAGCCACCCCAGGAGATACCCATCATGCCGAGCTTGCCGTCACACCATGGTTGGGCGGCGATCCATTCGATGACCTCGCAGCCGTCAGCCAGCTCCCGCGGCGAATACTCGTCGTCCCAGTTACCGTCTGATTCACCGGTTCCGGAGATGTCGACACGAACGCCGATATATCCCGCCCTTGCAAACGCCGGGTAGGTACTCTCGTCACGCTGCGCGGTACCGTCGCGCTTGCGGTAGGGTAAATACTCGAGAATTGCGGGTAGCGGGGTTGTGCTGGCGCTGTCGGGCATCCAGATACGCGCGGCTAATTTACGCCCGTCGGACAGCGGAATCCATTCGTTTTCCAGTACTTTGAAACCAGCCGTTTTCATTATTGCTTCTCACCGCACAGGGTAGCGACATTGTGCCTGCCCGGGCCGGTCCCAGGCAAGCATTGGCAGCGAGAGTTTAGCAGGGGTTAATCGAGTGTGGGGCCTGCCGATACCAGTTTCCTGCCGCCGTCGGTGTCAGTGTATTGCGCAAAATTATCGATGAACAATGACGCCAGCTTGATTGCCCTGGAGTCCCACTCGGAAGCGTCAGCATAGCTATTGCGTGGGTCGAGTATCGCTGCGTCTACCGCAGGCAGGCTGGTCGGTACGCTCAGGTTGAAAACCGGAATCGTAGCGGATTCAGCTGAATCGATCGAGCCGTCGAGAATGGCGTCGATTATCGCCCGCGTGGCCTTGATTGAAATACGTTTGCCGCTGCCGTCCCAACCGGTGTTAACCAGGTAAGCGTTGCTACCGAACTGATTCATTTTGTTGTACAGCACCTCGGCATATTTGGTCGGGTGCAGCGATAGAAATGCTTTGCCAAAGCAGGCGGAAAATGTCGGGGTGGGCTCGGTGATACCGCGTTCGGTGCCGGCGAGTTTTGCGGTAAAACCGGACAGGAAGTAATATTCTGCCTGTTCCGGGGTTAGTTTTGAAACCGGCGGTAATATGCCAAAGGCATCGGCGGTGAGGAAAATGACCCGGCTCGCGTGACCAGCCCTGGAGACGGGCTTTACGATATTATCGATATGATAAATCGGATATGACACGCGGGTATTCTCGGTCTTGGAACCATCGCTGTAATCGATTTCGCCACCATCTTTGACGACAACGTTCTCGAGCAGGGCGTCGCGGCGGATGGCGCGGTAGATATCGGGTTCGTCTTCGGCGTTCAGGTCGATGACCTTGGCGTAGCAACCGCCTTCGAAGTTAAAAATGCCTTCATCATCCCAGCCATGCTCGTCGTCACCGATCAGGCGGCGCTTTGGATCGGTGGAAAGGGTGGTCTTGCCGGTACCGGAGAGACCGAAGAAGATTGCTACATCACCGTCTTCACCGACGTTTGCAGAGCAATGCATCGAAGGCATGCCTTTGAGCGGCAACAGGTAGTTCATCATCGAGAACATGCCTTTTTTCATTTCCCCGCCATACCAGGTACCGCCAATGATCTGCATACCCTCGGTCATGTTGAAGGCGACGAAGTTTTCCGAGTTCAGCCCCATTGCGGCATAGTCCGAATTGGATGTCTTGGACCCGTTCAGCACCACGAAATCCGGCACATAGTCGGTCAGTTCTTCCGCGCTGGGGCGGATAAACATGTTGGTTACAAAATGCGCCTGCCAGGCTACCTCGGTAACGAATCGTACCTTGAGCCTGCTTTCGGGGTTGGCGCCGCAAAAGGTATCAACCACGAATAGTTTCTTGCCCGAGAGTTGTTCGGTCACTAACCGGCGTAAAGAATTCCAGGTGTCTTTGTCGATCGGTTTGTTATCGTTCTCGCCCTGGTCAGACCACCAGATTTTATCTCGGGTAGTGTCGTCGCGAACCAGATACTTATCCTTGGGTGAGCGACCGGTGAAGTCACCGGTATCGACCGAAATTGCCCCTGACTCGGTCTGAAAACCAACTTCGTAGCCCTGCAGATGAACCGCCGTTTCTTCGGCAAACAGGGTTTCATAGCTGGGGTTGTAAACAATTTCGGCGGTGTCGCGAATGCCGTAAGACGTTAGATCTGGATTAGTGGTCATAATACTTTCAACAAGATTAGCGGGACTGGACATGGTTCGAATGCCTGATAATACGACAATCTACCAGTATATAAGATTACCTGATTCACAAAAAACAACAGTTATCTATAAACATATAATTCTAATACACCATCCCGGTGTATTTCTCCATCACCGCCACTTTGCTGTCATCCCCGCGTAGGCGGGGATCTCGTGCAGGTGGCGCCTTGGCAAGATTCCCGCTTGCGCGGGAATGACAATGAAAACGCGGGAATGACATTTAGATCGGGTCATCCCCGTGCAAACGGGGATCTCACAACGTGCTAATTTCGCAAGATTCCGATACGTCAACCCTGCGTGCGCCGGGCGATCGCTTACGCGGGGATCTTGTTCCGTGTCACCATTCCCGGATTCCCGCCTACACGGGGATAGTGCGAAAAATGACAGTTGTCGCTCAATTAAAACCTGGTGCGGTTATTTTAATATTTCACGCAATACGGTAACGACCTGGTCGATCTGTTGTTTTTCGATAACCAGCGGTGGAAGCATGCGAATGACATTGGGGCCGGCCGGCAGCGCAATGATTCGGTGCTCGAGTAACTCAGCCAACTTATCCTGTACCTTCTGTTTTAACTCGATGCCGATCATCAGGCCAAGTCGACGCACGGCACGCACCTGTGCAAGATCAGCCGCATTCAGCCGAGCCTCGAAATAATCGCCGAGTTCGGCGGCTCGCTGTGCCAGCTTATCGGACTGGTAAACGTCGATCGCCGCCAAAGCTGCGGCGCAGGCCAGCGGATTTCCGCCAAATGTCGTGCCATGCAAGCCGGTTGCGATCTGGATATCGGCACTCAGCAGGGTGGCACCTATCGGCACACCTCCCCCCATTGCCTTGGCTACGCACATCATGTCGGGTTGTAAATCGAAATGATCGCAGGCAAAGAATTTACCGGTGCGGCAAAAGCCGGTCTGAATTTCATCGATAATCAACAAAACGCCACGTTCCGAACAGAGTTTCCGTGCCGCCGCCAGGTACTCGCCCTGGACAGGATTGACCCCACCTTCACCCTGTACCAGTTCGAACATTACCGCGGCGGTGTTGTCGGTTACGGCGGCATCGAGTTTTTCGATCTTGTTGAAGGGCACATAGTCGAATCCGGGGATCAAGGGCTGGAAAGCTTCGCGATATTTGGGTGTGTAAGTAGCACTGACGGCGCCCATAGTGCGGCCGTGGAAGCCGCGCATCGCGGTGACAAAGTTGGTGCGCCCGGTGTGCAGGCGCGCAAATTTGAGCGCCGCCTCGATCGCCTCCGCGCCGGAATTACAGAGGTAGGCCCGGGTCAGGCTCTGCGGGGTGACTTCGACCAGCTTCTTAAGCAGGTTCGAGCGCACATCGTTATACATGATGTTAGGGCAGGTGATCAGGGTTTCGGCCTGCTGCTTTATTGCTGCGACAATAGCCGGATGCGAATGGCCCAGCGAGGCGACGCCAATCCCGCCAACACAATCGATATATTCCTGTCCCGCCTCATCATAGAGACAGGCACCGCTGCCGCTGACTGCGACCAGGTCGCGCCTGGGCTGTAACGGTACTCCGTACTCGTGTTCCAGTGCTTTGAAATCAGTCATGGATATGGGTCCCCGCGCCTTCGAGCGCATTGATAACAGGATTCTCGCCGCGGCCATCGGTGATGATGACGCGTGTTTTACCGTTCTGGCAAAGCCGCGTCAACGCCAGTAACTTGCGTTTGATGCGACCCTCGACGCCGGCTTCGCGTCGGTGTAACTCGCTGACACTCATGCTGCTGACCAACGACGACTCGTCATCGGGGTCATCGAGGAAGCCGGGCGCTTCGATCAACTGAATCACGGTGTCGATATCGAGCGCACTGGCAATCCGGGTGACGATATCGTCATTTTCCGAGTTGATCGCGAATCCATTCTCGTCTGCGATGGGTATCGTTAACACCGGGCAGTAGCCGTTGTCCAGCAACAGGGTTAACAGCCCGGTGTTGATGGAGCGCGGCTTGCCCGATAAATCCCGCTTGATCAGAGTCTTACCATTTTCACGCACGCGGATACCCTTGTTACGTTCACCCTGTATCAGGCGACCGTCGATACCGCTCAGCCCTACCGCGTTAATCTCGTTGCGCTGGCACAATTCCACGATCTGTTTGTTACGCAATCCGGAGTAACTCATCATGATGACGTCGAGTGCATCCTGGTCGGAGAAAACGCTGCTATAACCTGAAACAGAAGTCAGAGTCGTTTTCTCCATGCCCAGCCGCTGCGCCAGCTGGTCACGCAAAACATTGGCGCCGTGCACGATGATAAACGGCTGTTCAAGCGTCGCCAGGTCCGCGATCGTCGCCGCGAGGTTTATTTGTTCACCGCCACCAATCTTTATCAGCATCATAGGTCTATCGTCGTATTGTTATCGATGCGAGTCCAGCCCTGCTCTCCAGCGAAAGGCTGAGAGCATACCAGGTGCAGATCCTGCTCGTGCTTTTGATGCATCTGGAAGTAATCCGGATCTTCGCCGTAGCTGGTGGAGAGGCAGGATTGCTCGCCATCGGAGAGGATGATATTCATCGCACGCACATAGGAACTGCGTTTCTTGATGATTTCTACGGCCTTCGAGGCGGCGGCACATTTATCGCCCTTGTCGAAGCGCCGTATGTAATTGTATATTTTTTCGGCACCGATGCGCCCCTCCGACTGGATGCGAACCCCGCGTAATTCGCCGTTGAAGATGAACATCGACTCGCCATCGGAAAAGGGCATATTATTCTCCACCACGATACCTTCGTCGCGAAACGCGCTGCGTGCATGTACAAGCAACAGGCGGGTGCTGCCGAACTGGTTCAAATCATCTTCCCAGATCGGGCGAATATTGTGGTACTGCTGCCAGCCATCGTCTGTGAGCCAGGCGCAACCCCAACCGTGGCCCTGGAATTCCCGGCTACTGCGTGACAATTCTGCGAACGGCCTGAGCTTGTCCACAATGGGAAACGGCGTTGCGCAGCGAGCGTAGAGAATGCGACACATGACGGTGCCGGATCAGGGGTGCAATCCCGGGAATTCGAGTCCCGTGGTTTCGTCGAATCCCTGCGCGATGTTAAATGCCTGTACCGCCTGCCCGGCGGCGCCTTTCATCAGGTTATCCAGCGCGCTGATAACGACCAGTCGATTACTCTGCGGGTCGCGTTCAAAACCGATGTCGCAGTAATTGCTGCCGGCGAGAATTTTCGGCTCCGGGTAACGATGGATGCCGCTGCGTTCCTTGACGATTCTAATAAAGGGTTCATCGCCATAGGCGCCGCGATACAGTTTCCAGACATCTTTTTCTTCGAGGTTCTGCTTCAGAAAGACGTGGCAGGTGGCCAGGATTCCGCGCACCATTTCGATGGAAGTGGCTGAAAAGTGAATATTATCGGCACCCAGTTCCTGCTGGATTTCGCCGAGGTGGCGATGCGCTGTTGGTTTATAGGAGCGCACCGCACCGCTGCGTTCCGGGTGGTGGCTACCCTCGCTGACCGCATTACCGCCCTGGCTGGAACCGGCTTTTACCTCGACCACGGCGGACTCCACCACGCCCGCCTGGTAAAGCGGATGCAGTGCAAGAATCGTCGCGGTAGCGTTACAACCGGCACCGGAGATACGCTTAGCGCCCTTCATTACCGCGCGATGCAGTTCCGGAATGCCGTAAACAAAATCGTCCAGTTTTTGCGGGCAGCTGTGCGGCTTGCCGTACCAGGCCTCGTAGGCGCTATTGTCATTCAGGCGGAAATCGGCCGATAAATCGATCAGCGTGTCGGCGAGGTTTTCAAACTCGGACAGACGATTCATCATCTGTCTATGCGGCAGGCCGAGGAAGAGCACATCGCAGGGTTCTATCTCGGTCGCTGAAACAAACTTGTGCCGGCAGATTTTGCGCAGGTTGGGATGCACGCTGGAAACCAGTTTGCCCGCGTGTCGTTCTGAAGTTACCTGGTGAATTTCAACCTGGGGATGAAACAGCAGGATACGCAGCAGATCGCCCCCGGTGTAACCCGAGGCACCGACGATGGATACTTTTATTATTGTTTTACCAGGCCGACGACGTAGTTAGCGACTACCTGGGGAATATCGACGCCGGTGGTATCGATGCTGTTGCGAAATTCCATGGTGTAGTTGACTTCATTGACCAGCAGGCCGTCAGCGCTTTCAAACAGATCGACTGCGACGATGCCGTTGCCAACCGCCCTGGCGGCGGCCAGGGATATCTCCGCGATTTCAGGCGTCACTTCACATTTACTCGCCACCGCGCCGCGCGCGGTGTTGGTGATCCAGTGATCGGAGCTGCGGTAAATCGCGGCAATACATTCGTCACCGACGACAAAGCTGCGGATGTCGCGGCCCTGTTTTTCGATATATTGCTGAATGTAGAAAATCGAATGATGGTAACTGCCGAGCACGGTCTTGTGCTCGAGCACGGTTTCGGCCGCGTCACGATCGTTGATCTTGGACAGTAATCTGCCCCAGGAGCCGACTGCCGGCTTCAGTACTACCGGGTAGCCCAGCTCTTCGATGGCATCGAGTGCCGATTCCTCGGTAAATACAACCCGGCTTTTTGGCTGCGCAACGCCGTGGTCCTTGAGCGCCGCGGTGGTGAGCAATTTATCACCGCAGATCTGTGCGACCTTGTGCGAATTGACGCAACAAACCCCGGCGCTTTCGAATAGTCGCAGCGCATGAAGTGCGCGCGAATGGTTGATCGAGCGCTCAACCAGGATGTCGAGGTCGGGTGCTGTGTGGAAATCCATGATCAGTTTGCGATCATCGATCATAACCGGTTCAACACCCGCGTTACGGAAGGCTTCGATGAGCAGCTTTTCTTCCTTGCGTATCAGCGAATGCAGCAGGCCGATTTTCACTGGCCCCAGTCCTCTTCGGCAGAAGGCGCTTCGGCCAATGCGACCGGGTCGGTTCCGAGCAGTTCGAGTTCTACGCCGCAATCACCGCAAATCACCAGTTCACCTGCAATAGCATCGTCTGCAATTTCGATTTCTGCTGCGCAAACAGGACATTCACCCATGTTATTCACCTTATATTCCGCTTTAAAAGGGCGCCATTTTATGCGGTAGATTGGCAGCAATACAAGCAGGTTTTACGGCAACTCGTTGTGTCGCTAAAACCTGCCGCTTAACTGGCGCATTGACCGACCTGGTCGTCGTCAAACTGCTTGTGACTGCCGTCGCAGTAGGGTTTATTGCCGCTGTGCTTGCACTGGCGCAGGTAATAGTCTTTGCTCTCGTCACTCTGAAAGGCCATGGGGGTGAAATCGCTGCCCTTGTGGGAGCCATCGCAAAAAGGCTGTTTGCTGCTCAGCCCGCACATACAAAAGTAATATTTTTTGCCTTTATCCAGGGTTATCTTGACGGGTTTGTTGTCGGCAATAGTCGCATCGCTCATGGTTTCTTCCTGTTTGATCGTTACAAAAACGCGGCAAAGATAACATGATAAGCTGACGCGCTCGAGTAATCGTTGCCAATGAAAATGTCCGCTACCCTGGTGATTCAGTCCCACCGCTTACCGCTACCTTATGCATGGTTGCAGCCATGCCTGGATTCGGTCGCGAGCTGGGCGCGGGTGAAGGGTTACGATTACCGATTTGTCGATGACCGGATTTTTGACCTGCTTGAGCCGGAGTTAGCTGACAAGCTACAGGGGCAGGCTGTTATTGCGAGCGACCTGGCGCGGCTCAGGAGCCTGCAGCAAAGCCTGGTCGAAGGCTACGACTGCGTAATCTGGTGCGACGCCGATTTTCTGATATTCAATGCCGGCGATTTTATTCTACCTGAAGCAGATTATGCGCTTGGTCGGGAAGTCTGGATACAACCTGGTGTGCAGGGAAAACTGCGCAGCTACGTCAAGGTTCATAACGCTTTCCTGATGTTTCGCCAGGGTAATCATTTGCTGGATTTTTACACCGACACCGCGCGACGACTGTTACTGCTGAACCAGGGCGGCATGCCGGCGCAGTTTATCGGTCCCAAGCTGCTTACCGCGCTGCATAACATCGCATCCTTCCCGGTGATGGAAACTGCGGCTATGCTAAGTCCGGCGGTGATGCATGATTTGCTGGCCGGTGCAGGCGAAGCGCTTGAACTGTTTCATCGAAAGTCACCCGTCACACCGGCGGGGGCAAACCTGAGTAGTTCGCTTACCGAGCGCGAGGGTCTCACCGACGCACATATGGAATCACTGATTGAGCTGCTGTTATCAAGGGGGTCGGTGAAAATTGCTTTCAACGAGCGTTAGCCGATGATTATGATGCCAGTCCTGTATTCATTTCGTCGTTGTCCGTTTGCCATTCGAGCGCGTATGGCACTGGTCTACAGTGGTACTCGGGTGGAACTTCGAGAAGTAAAGCTCAGCGCTATGCCCGCTGCAATGCTGCAACTATCGCCCAAGGCGACGGTTCCGGTTCTGGCCCTGAGCGACGGACAGGTAATCGATGAAAGCCTGGATATAATGCGGTGGAGCCTGTCCCGTTTCGATCCGGATCAATGGCTTGATATTGACGAAGCCTCCACGCAGCTCATTCGGCGAATCGATGCAGAGTTCAAGCCCTTGCTGGATTGCTACAAGTACGCCGACCGCCACCCGCGCCTCAGTCAGCTCGAGCATCGAGATCGAGCCGAGGTTTTTCTGCGCGAACTGAATCATTTGCTGAGCCTTCAGCCGTATCTGAGTGGCCACCGATTGCGCCTCACCGATGTGGCTATTTTCCCCTTTATCCGTCAGTTCGCCGGGGTGGATCCGTCCTGGTTCGAGCACTGCGACTATGCGTCGGTCAGAAGCTGGTTAAATACAATGCTTGGCAGTGATCTGTTTCAGCGAGTAATGCAGAAAAACCCGTTTTGGCAGCCTGGAGACGCGGTCACTTACCTGTAGGGCAACAGGCTTCAGGGCGCACCTGCGTCATTCCCGCCGCCACGCAACAATCGTCGTCGACACAAGGCTGACAGGCAGGGTTGTTCGAAACTTGAATTCCAGTTTCTCGTGATCTGATTCGTGCGACCTACCAGCGAAGGCACCAGTACAGGAGCCGGCAGGGAGGAACAACAGTTTTACTAACCCGGCGAATGATTCGTTCGATAATTACAACTAACCGCTAGACCGATTCTGAAATTAGCATGGCAATAGAAACGGACGAGCTGGGGTTTTTATAGTCTGGCGGTTTCACCCGGGTACCTCCTGTCTGTGTTGCGTTGCCTGGTTGAAGATCCAATAATAATGAATATTTGCTAAACCGTCACTTTCAGTGCTGCTTCATCTCTGCGGCAGCAGTCTTGCAATACCATGAGCGGTTTTCTTTCACATATCAGGCCGGTATCGTTTGCTGCAGACTTGCACGCTGCATGATGGTTTCAAACCAGGCCGCCAGAGCAGGGCGCCCGGTCCGCCAGTTATCATCCGCAAAGCGAGAATCCCGGTAACCCAGCGCGCAGGCGATAGTGATTTCTCCGATTAGTGGCGAGTTTTCAAATTGCGCACATCTCGATTCCAGCGCATCGAGTCCGCGGGCGATTTTGTCATTCTGGTGATCGATCCACTCCTGCCAGCGCAGCGCTTCCGGGCGCATGGCGGTTTCGTATCGCAGTGCCACCGAAAGATCAAGGATGCCGTCGCCGAGCGCCTGTAACCCGAGGGTCTGGAATCGGCGCTCAGCATCGGTCGGGAAAAAAGGGCCATCGGCAATCTGGTTCAGATACTCACAGATGACCGGCGAATCGTACAGGCTGCTGCCGTCATCGAGCTCGAGTGCCGGCACCATGCCCAGCGGATTAATCGCGTTCAACTCCGGGTTGTTGGAAACAGGAGTGACCGCACCCGGGTCCTGCACCACGACGCTATCCTGGAGACCAAGTTCGATAATCAGTACTCGGACTTTACGCACAAACGGCGATGCCGTGACGGAGACAAGTTTCATCGGTTTCCCTTGCTTGGCGATGCTGGCGATATTGAACACCATTTACCCGTTACAGCACAATAGAGAACAGACCAAAAGACCTGAGGGGCCGGGGCCAATTAATTATTATTATCAATTGTCACCAATCCCAATCCGGTCATAACGCTTGTTTCATTGTTAATTTATACGTGGTCCAGCCCCTGTTATTCAGTGCGCTGTCTCGTAATACTCCAGGCATTCCGTTTCACGCCCGCGCACTACACGCCGGCCCTGCAGGCTGCCATGCGTCTCGGTGACCACGGTGTGCTGTCCTTCGCGGTTATGGTCATCATAAAAGTAAATCACCACCCAGTCGCTAGTGCGCCCGAGTTGATGTGCACGCGCTGTATTGGAGTAGAGCGCGGTGAAATGCCAGTGATCATGAGTCGTATGTAAAATCGGTAACCAGGGTCTGTTTTCAGGGTTGAAACGTTTCGGCGTAATCCGCGGCAGTTTGTCAGCGGAGGCTTTTTGCATGTACTCGTTATCCACGCGCAGAATCAGATCGACCGGAGGGGCGTCGCTGGCTCGAGCGACCGGTCTGAACTGCCGGCGCTGATCGCCGAGGTGTTTTTGTAACCAGGCCTCGATCGCCTCTCGGCGCTTGTTGCCGAGGCCTTCTACATTGTGCAACTTGCCTTCGCGTACCGCGTTTTCCAGCGCTTCGAGGCTATCGACGTGCAACTGGTCGTGAATGCGTTCAGCCAGCGCTCTGCCAACGGTTGGAATCGAGCGGAAGAGCTTGACCGGGTCAGCCGCGCCACTGAGGTTTTCGAGTCGTGACATGCGTCCGGTGGCGACATACTCGTATATCGAACTCGCAATGCCTTCGCCGATGCCAGGTAGCTCGATCAGGCCCTTGATACCCTTCGCCTGCATGAGCTCTTCGACGTTTCTCCCCAGGTTATCGAGCGTATCGGCGGCGTGCAGGTAGGCGTTAACACGGAATGGGTTGGCCTGTTGCGCTCTCAACAGCTGCGCAATTTCACGTAACTTTGTGGCTACATCATGGTTGAAGGCCTGCATTTGTGAATCCCGGCAACTTTGCCAATAGCTGGAATTATAAACACCCCTTTCTTACCACAACCAATTCACGAGAGCCTTAACTTAATTGGAAAAAAACCGGGGTTATTTTTCTCTGCAGCTGAACCTGAAGCGCGCCTGCCGAGCTTCGTTATTTGGCCCGAAGCGGGTGCCTGGCTATAAAGTGATTGAATTTTATCGAAAAAACGACTTTATAACACCAGAGTTTACCCTGACAATATTTACCAGGGGCCTGGATTTATATTTCTATTGTAGAGAAGTGCCAGGTTCAGTTACCAATGACTTCATGCGGGCCGGGCAAAACCGGAGAGTCTGGTTTGAAACCATTCTGCTGTAACGTTAAAGAATACGGATATGAATAATGACAATGCCAGAATTCTGGCCGCTGAAGTACGAAGCCTGCCGCCATCGATGTTGGACGCCAGCTTGCTGGCGGAGTACGTGAAAACCGGTGAAGCATACGATTTGTCAGATTTGTGCAGAAAGGGCGATGTCTCAATCAAGCAAGTGGCCCAAATAGTCGTCGCAAGCAGCCTTGATGAGGTGGACAAACTGCCCGGTTACACTATGACAAGTGAGATTTTTGAGCTAGCTGAAAACCTTTACTCCATTGGCGAATCGAGGCGGAACTGGCAGCTAATGCGCAACCGGCATAAACCCGGTTACCTGGAAGGTAACCTGTCGAGAGAAGCGCTGAAGCGCCTTGAGCTCGATCCGGTGAAGAGAAAACGCCATTACGCGAAGATTTATTTCCGTGCGTGGGCGATATTCTGGGATGACGAGTTCCTCAATCGCATGATTCACAAGGTCGATAGCCGTATCATTGCCAGCCTACCCGAAGAACTGATCACCGAAAAAATTAGTTTAACCGCGGTTTCCCAGTCGGGTTTAGTGCTGCGTTACGTGCCGGTGTCGTTGCGCAGCCTCCTAGTCTGCACTCGAGCGGTACAGAATGATCCGGCAGCCATCGCTTTTACGCCCAGCCATCTGCGCGAGCAGATCAGGAAATTGCAGACTATTAAGTTCGATTAAGAAACCTGGTATTTCGATGCCGACGAATGGCCGGTATATGTCAATGCAATCGGAACAGGGTTCAGAAAGCGAAACGAATTCCGGAAAATGATTTTCGAATGTCGCTGCTCACTGGCATCACGCCGGGAGAAGCTTGCACCAGAGGTCAGGCCGTGCAATTTCCATGTCGACCTTCATGCCGCGTTACCCACAGGCCGCTTTTCTTCTGCAAAGTAGATCAGAAGACGACCAACTGTCACGCATAAGGCCTGACCCTGTCGTTTCTGGTAACTATTCGGGATGGTCGTCGAAATGGTTGACCAGTGTGCCGAGGCCGGGAATCGAGACCTGAATCTCGCAACCCGGTTGCATCGGGCTCGCGCCAACCGATGTGCCGCAGACTATCAAATCGCCGGGTACGAGCGTCTGGTAGCTGGAAATCATCGAGACGATTTGCTGCGGGCTGTAAATCATGTCGCTGACGGGGTAATCCTGGCGGGTTTCACCATTCTCGATCGCGAGCACCCTGAGTTCGGCAGGATCGATGTCGGTGTCGATGCACGGGCCCAGCGGGCAAAAGGTGTCGAAACCCTTGGCGAGGGTCCATTGTTGAAATGCCTTGTCGGCGAACAGGTGTCCGGCGGCGGTGACGTCATTGACACAGGTATAGCCGAAGATGACGTCATCCACCTCGTCGACGCCGATGTTGCTGCAGCGCCGACCGATAACCACGCCGATCTCGGCCTCGAATTTGACGCCGCCTCGATAGTCACGCGGTCGGCATATTTTCTGATTCGGTCCGGTAACACTGCTCACCGGTTTCATGAAATAAAGCGGGTTCGTCGGGATAGTCTGTCCCTCGGCTTCGGCACGCTCGTAGAAGTTGTTCCACAGGGCCAGGATCGAGTTAGGCGTAAACGGCGCCAGCAGTTCGACTGCGGACAGTGCCACATTTTCCCCGGTGGGATCGGGGTCCGCGTAAAGTGCGTTGCGGCAGACGCTTATGTTGTCGCCATCGAGCATGCCGAGGCAAGTTTGACCATTCGAGTTGAAACGCACCCATTTCGCCATCGAACTTACTCCTTTTTGCCAGCAATAACTCGGAGTCGTAATCTATCACAGGAATTTGAATATTGAAATTGCCACTGACTGATCGGGTCCGTGAGTCTGATTTCCTGGCAACGGACCCATGATCAGGCGAGGTGGGAGGCAATCTCCGGATATGGGGGCATCGGAAAGAAGAGGACGTCATCGCCGCTCACCCGCACTGCTGTCCGGAATAAAATATCTCTGCATAAAGGCAGGCCTTAAAAAATCGGCGCCCTGCCTCTGTTTGATTTCGTATAGCTTAATTTTGGTTAGCCTCCCCTGATAGTGAGTGGCTACCTCGGGGATAAATCCGCAAAAGTGTAACGAGGCAGGACGCCGAGTTCCAAGCGATCACACGGATGTGCCAAACGGCGTTTTTTGCCGTTTGGGAGCGCCTTTTGCGGATTTAACCCCGAGGTAGCCTTAGAACGCCAGAGAATTTTCGGTCATTTTTATTCCGGACAGCAGTGCGCTCACCCGGGAATGACTTTGTTGTTTCAAGCTTTCAACATCCTCCACGGGCCGTTTTTTTCGCTTGTTGTATATTCTGGAGGCTCTGCTTTGTGCCGATCAGTTGATAACCGGGAGCGGTACTTTGAAATCGTAACTCGACTCGATCAGGGTTGCTGTTGCGATCAATTCTTCGTCGCCGTGGTGTTTACCGATCAGCTGGGCGGTAATCGGTAGACCCTCGCTGTGCATGCCGCAGGGGAGGGTGATCGCCGGGTGGCCGGTCATGTTAAAAAACGACGTGTAACGCGTTATCGCGTTCCCAGCGGGTTCGGCCTGCCCATCAACACTCACTTCGACGGTGCCGATTTTGGGTGCGATAACCGGGGTTGCCGGCGTGAGTAACAGGTCAATCCCATCGAACACTTCGTCCATGTCACGTCGGTACGACTCGATAAAGCGTTTGGCTCGAATATATTGCTCGGCGAGCAGGCACTGGCCCAATGCCAGCCCGGCGCGGAAGTCCTGACTGTATAGATCGCCACGTTGTTCGAGATAACGGTTGTGATATGACAATGCCTCGGGCATTTGTACCGCCAATGACACGGTGCGGGTGTGCTCCATTGACGGCATGGTGACGGACTTCAGCCTGGCGCCACTGTCGCGTAAAAAATTCATCAAGGCGTCGATACTGTCGAGTATTTCGGGATCGGCACGGTCGAAAAAAAAGTTTTCGGCAATGCCGACGCGCAATCCTTCCAGTTTTACCGTGGCCTGGGTTTGTAATTTGTTGGCCAGAGCGTTAAACAACAATGCAGCATCGGAGGCGTTGCGCGTCAGCGTGCCGACATGGTCGAGGGACCATGAGTAGGGTATGACACCCTCGGTGCTGATGCGGCCGAAGGTCGGCTTGAAACCAACCAGTCCGCATAATGCCGCGGGCGCGCGTACCGATCCGCCCGTGTCGGTACCGAGTGCCGCCGCACAGAGCCCGTAACCGAGCGCCGCCGCCGAACCGCTGCTCGAACCACCGGCGAGACGCGATCGATCGTAGGGATTCGGCGCCGTACCATAGAGCGCATTCTCGCCGGTCGCGCCGTATGCAAATTCATGCAAATTGTTCTTGCCGATGAAGATTGCGCCGGCCTGGTTCATACGGTTTATGGCGTCGGCGTCGTGTTGTGCGACATTGTCTGCCAGTACCCGTGAACCGCCGCTGGTCACGATGCCCTTCACATCAAACAAATCCTTGCAGGCGTAGGGGATGCCCTTGAGTAAACTATCGGTCGAATCTATTGTCAGGGTTTCAGCCCTGGCAAGGGCGCGATCTATATCGAGTGATATGAACGCCTTGCTGGTTTGGTTCAGAGTCGCAATGCGATCCGCGTAGCATTCTACCAGGCTGGCAGCGCTGAGTTCTCCGCGACGCATCTGGTCGGCAAGTTCGCCGATAGTCGAAAAAGCCGGTTGGGAGCTCATTTGACGGAGATATCGGCTGCCGGTGGAATCGATCCGAGATCGACTTTGCGCAACAGTTCCAGCTGATCGAGCAGCTCCTGAAAGCCGGTTATTATGCCGAGTTGCGGATCTACCAGTTCTGAAATCTCGGCATCGTCCCAGGCATAACTGCCAAACTGATCGCGAATGCCGAACAGGGTTTGTTTTTGAAGCCGTTTCATGGTCGAAATGTGTATATTTCTGCTATTTACCCGGCGCGAGTTTACGCTACTATCGCAGGATTCCCAATTCACGCGGAAACGACCCTGTGGGAAAGATACTTTCAAAACAGCAAATCGAGCAGTACCACGATCAGGGTTTCGTTGCGCCGGTCGATGTCATGTCCGAGGACGAAGCGCTCGATTACGCACAAAGGCTGCAGGCGGCCGAGCTCGAGTATCCCGCAGAGCTGAACGCGGAAAACCGCAACAATGCGCACCTGTCATTCATGTTTCTCGACGAACTGGTGCATCATCCATTGATTCTGGATGCGGTCGAAGACCTGATCGGCCCCGCGTTCTCATTATGGGGTTCGGTGTTGTTCATCAAGGAGCCGCAAAGCAGCCATTTCGTCAGCTGGCATCAGGATGGGACTTACATGGGGATTACACCGCACGAGTTTGTTACTCCGTGGCTGGCATTGACGCCCAGCAACCTGGAAACCGGGTGCATGAGCATGATTCCGGGCAGTCATAAAGACCCGATAAGACCGCATCAGGAAACCTTCCACGAGGACAATATTCTGACCCGCGGCCAGCAAATTGAAGTGGTCGACGAATCAATTGCTGTCGACCTGGTTTTAAGACCGGGCCAGATGTCGCTGCATCACGCGAAGATCATTCATGGGTCGCAACCCAATCGCAGCCAACAGCGCCGGGTTGGATATGCGATGCAGGCTTATATGCCCGCCGGGGCACGCCAGACCCTGGGTGAAAATTACTGGTTACCGATGCGCGGAAATTGTGCTCAGGCGGATTTTATTGAGCTTAAGCGGCCCACCGCTGATATGGATTCAACTGCTTCAGGTGAACGCCGTAAAGTAAATCAGAACTGGGCAGACATTCTTTACCAGGGTGCGGAAAGAAAACGTGCCTACTAACCTGAGCGAGGCTTCGATATGGGAGTAAACCTGTCCGACGATGACAAGATGATGATGGAGAGTCTGTACTGGTGGGACATCCCGACCTTGTTCAGATGCCCGCTTGAGCGCGATCCCGGCAAGCTCGATATCGCGCTGGTCGGGGTGCCGCATTCTACCGGTAACGGCACCACCGAGCGCGACCAGCACCTGGGTCCACGCGCAGTGCGTGATATATCCGCGCTGGCCCATCGGGTGCATACCGAGTTCAATCTCGATCCCTGGAACAGCTGCCGTATTGGCGATATGGGTGATGTTCCCCTGCCGGAAGCCAATGACAGCGAGCGCTGTATCGAACGTATGACCGATTTTTACCGTGAGATTGACAGAGCGGGTGCGCGTCCGGTGTCGATCGGGGGCGATCACGCGATTACCGGCGGCGTCATCCAGGCGATCGCGGGAGAAGGTGCCAACCTTACGGGTGGCAAGCAGGCCGCTTTTCTGCATTTCGACGCGCATACCGATGCCTTCGAGCAGATTCCGCATTTTCTCGGGGCGAAAAAGTCGGCGGCCCACTGGGCGGCCTACCTGGTACGTTCCGGCCTGATCGATGCTTCGCACAGCGTGCAAATCGGTATGCGCGGTAATCCACGCACGCTCGACTGGTGGAAAACGAGTTCCGACCTCGGTTACGAGGTCGTGCCGATCAAGCGCTACCGTGAACTGGGGCCACAGAAGACCATGCAATTGATCAACGACCGTATCGGCGATACACCGCTCTATATTACCTTCGATCTGGACTGTATGGATCCGACGGTTTGCCCGGGAGTCGCCAATCTCGAATGCGGTATCCAGGGATTCCAGGTCGATGAGGTTATGGAGTTGTTGCGCTGCGTACGGGGCAGGAACATTATCGGTGGTGACGTGGTCTGCCTGATGCCGACCAAGGACTCTCCCAACAAGCAAACGGCACATTTTGCCGCCGCGGTGATGTTCGAAATTCTCAGTCTGATTGCCGACGGAATAAAATCTTAATAACGGGGTACGCTCATGTTGGATGCATCACAAAAATCTGAATTCTGGGAAAATGGGGTGGTTGTTATGCGGTCGGCCCTGTCGGCTGAAGATTTGCAGCCACTGCGTCAGCAACACCAGCAGTGGATCGAACAATCCCGGCATCACGCTGGTCCATTCGGTGAAATGCTCGACGGACGACCGCGGTTTGACGTCGAACCCGGTCATAGTGCAGAGCAGCCGGCGCTGCGTCGCATCGCGTCGCCCGAGGAAATTTCTGACGACTTCCTCGGTCTTTTGACGAAGGGGCCTCTACTGGAGTGCGTGGCCGATCTGCTCGGTGAGGATCTGCGTTTTCATCACGCCAAGCTGAACAGCAAGCTACCCGGCAGTGGCACCACGGTAAAATGGCACCAGGACTTTACCTTCGATCCGCATAGTAACGACGATTGCATCACCGCAATGCTGTTTCTCGATGATATCGACAGTGAGATCGGTCCTGCGCGGGTTGTTCCCGGTTCGCATCGTGGTCCACTGTATTCGCTATGGCATGACGGTGTATTCACCGGGGCGGTCGACGACGGCCTGGCTGCGGACTGTGAAAGCAGGGCGGTCGAATGTCTCGGTCCGGCAGGAAGTCTATGTCTGATGCATACGCGAGCGCTGCACGCCTCATCGGAAAACCGGACGCAAAACCCGCGCACGCTTTACATTGCAACTTTGACCGCGGCCGACGCGATACCCCTGGTGCCTTGTGCGGTACCCAGCGTTCATGCCGGTCGCATCGTGCATGGCAAGGATCCCGGCCGCATTCGATCGATCGCGTTTGAAATGGAGAATCCGGAGATCCCCGTCGGGGCTTCCTTTTTTAACCAACAGTCGACAGCCGGCTAATGCGCCAGTAGCAGCGGCACAGGAGGCTGCTTGAGCAGGTCGCGGGTCACCCCGCCAAGTATGATTTCACGCAGTCGTGTATGCCCGTAGGCGCCCATCACAATAAGGTCGGCGTTCATGTCGGCCGCCTGTCCGATTATGGCTTCGCTGGCGCTTATATCCGGATCACTGATACCACTCGAAATCGCCTCGATGCCGTGTGATTCGAGAAATCGGGCAAGTTCCCGGGCATGCGGGTGGCCACTGGCTGTGCTGGAATCGCCGTCGTCCGGCTCGGATGAGAGCACCACGACAGTTTCTGCACGCGATAGCAGCGGCATCGCCTCACGTAACGCGCGCGCAGACTCCCGGCTGGCGTTCCAAGTCAGCAGAATGCGTTTTCCGGGAGTACTGAGCTTGCCACTGTGCGGCACCACCATGCAGGCGCAGGCACCTTCGAACAGCAGTGAGTCGGCCAATCCATAGCTCGCATTGTCTGGATCTTCGGGCTGGTCCTGACCCAGCAGCAACAGATCGGAGTACTTGCTGTGCTCGCGCAGGATCGGGATGACCTGTCCCTCCATTACCTGGCCTTGCATCGAAATCCCGGCGTCGTCGGCGAGTTTCTGGTAGGTGGCCATGGTTTCTGCGGCGCGAGCGAGCGCTTTTTCGGTCACGTCGGTGATGACATCAACGCTGATCTGGGCCTCTACATAGGATGGCACGACATAGTCCGGGACGACGAACAATCCAGTAACGCCTGCGTCAAACTCGCGCGCCAGCTCGAAAGCGGTTTGGAGTCGGTTATTACAACCACTGCTGTGGTCCAGATGAACAAGTATATTCTTGAATTCCATGGTTTTTCTCCAGATGGAAGATAGCTTCATAATGAATTAGATTGCTGCTACCGGTATTGATTTGAGTCAATGCCCGATCGGCTTTAACAAATATGATTCTACAGACAAAATTCGACAAATCTAATGAATTCAGAAAGCCTGACGCTTAAAAGATCCCTTACCTGCCTCTGCTGACCCTGTACGGGCTCGGAAATATCCTCGGGGCAGGGATCTATGTGTTGATTGGTAAAGTGATCACCACCGCGGGAATGCATGCGCCCTGGTCTTTCCTGATCGTGTCGCTAATAGCCGGTTTTACCGGAGAGTGGATTCAGCGTGCCGCGCTGATTATCTGTTGCCGGATTCACTGCGTCGGTAACGTTTCTGGATTGCCAGTTAGTAGCCGAAATTACAGGATAAAAAAAGGCGACATACCACGGTATGCCGCCATCTTCGATCCAGGTGATTAACTGACCTTGATATCTATCGACTTCGGCTTGACTTCCTCTGACTTGGGGATAGTCAGCAACAGTACGCCATCTTTGTAGGAGGCATCAACCTTGTCCTCCATCACCGCGTCGGGCAACGTAAAGCTGCGCGAAAAAGTGCCATGGAAACGCTCGGTACGATGCCGCTTGGTGCCTTTACCTGTCTCCTTCTCGGTCTTTTTTTCGCCGCGAATGCTGATAACCCCGTTTTCCAGTTTGACGTCGATGTCCTTCTTGTCGACACCGGGCAAATCAGCCTTGATCACATATTTGTCTTCCTCTTCTTCAACATCCACGGACGGTGACCAGTCGGCAAAACTCAAATCATTGCTGAGGTTTTTACCACCGCTTTTGTTGTAACGCTCCAGAAGATTTTCGAATTCCTGGAAAGGGTTCCATACTTGCATGTTCATTGGTTTCTCCGCGTTTGGATATGATGAGAGGCACTATATCCACTTTCTGGTCAGGGATATTGATCGGGATCAAAAAACTGGCAGGGTGCAGCGTGACTAGCTTTCCTGTTCCATTATCCATCGAATTGCACGTTGGGTTAACTCGTGCGCGGAACCGAGCCCCAGTTTTTTCTTGATATGCGCCTGGTGGGTTTCTATCGTCTTCACGCTGAGGTTGAGTTGATCCGCCATCTGGCTCGCTGTCACACCCTGTCCGACGAGTTCGAACACCTGCAGCTCGCGATTGGAGAGGCTGTCGATATCCCGTTTCTCACTGTTGGCGTGAACCATGCCGCTAAGCAGTCGATCGGTCATGTGCTGACTCAGGTAGACCTTGCCACTCAACACCTGGCGAATGGCCGGGATGATGTTCCCCTGGGCTTCCTGTTTGTTGATGTAACCGCGGGCGCCGGCCGCAAGCACGCGCTCGGCATACAGGGTTTCATCGTGCATCGAGGCGACCAGCATGAGGATGTCGTGATCGCGGGATTTGATGTGCTGGATCAGGTCGAGACCACTACCGCCTGCCAGGGAGAGGTCGATAATGGCGAGATCGGGCACACAGGCATCGATTTGCTTGAGTGCGTCGGCCATATTTCCGGCTTCGCCGCAGACCTCGAGGTCCGGGCAATCGCCAATAAGTTGCGCAAACCCGGTGCGAACCAGAGGATGGTCATCGACTATCAGTATTTTTGTCATATATTGCCTTGCTGACTCACTCGACCGGAAAATAACATTTTATTTCGGTGCCTTTACCAGGCGACGACTCAATTTTTAACTCGGCATCGATCAATCCACAGCGATGTCGCATAATACGTAAGCCGAGACCGGCAGATTTGTCAGCCTGTTGTCTGAAGCCGTTGCCATTATCGTGAATTATGATGCATCCACGCGCAGCTTCGATGCCCACGGAAACCAGAATCTGATCCGCGCCGGCATGTTTGACCGCATTATTAAGCGCTTCCTGCACAATACGAAACAGGTGCAGGGCGCTGCTGCTATCGGAGACACGTACTCGATCGTTTATGTTTAACAGGATTGACACGTTACTCTGTGAACGGACCTCCGTCACCAGGTTTTCGATCGAATGCAGCAGTCCCTCGGCATCGACATCAACCGGCATCAGGCCACGTGACAGTGCGCGCACCTGGGAAATAGCCACCTGCAGGCCTTTGGCAAGCTGTGTTGCCAGTTCATGCTCGGGTTTGCTGGCCTTGTTTAACAGGCTGGTTGCCAGTAACCCCAGTCCAGTCAGTTGTTGCCCGAGACCATCGTGCAGTTCCTGTCCAATGCGGCGTTGCTCGCTCACCGGAATCTCGAGTATTTCGCGCTGCAGTTGTTGCTGCTCGCTGATATCCATAATCACCCCGGCAAACAGGCGTGCATGGCGGGTGTTGATATCGCCGATCGACAGGTAGATCGGAAAGCGCGTGCCGTCCTTGTGCATGGCGGTTAGCTGACGTCCACTGCCGATGATTTTTGCGACCCCGGTTTGCATATAGTTTTTCATGTAGCCGTCGTGCATGAGACTGTGTTCCCGGGGCATCAGGCGCTTGACTGAGTCGCCGATCAGCTCCCGCCTGGAGTAACCAAATAATTTCTCGATCGCGGGATTTACAAACTGAATCACGCCCGTGGTACTGGCAATAACGATACCCTCGCGTGAAGTTTCGGCAAGTATCTGCAGGGTTTCAGCTTGTTCGTCAATGGCTTGTTCGATTGGTCTCGATATGTGGAAGAAGAGTCGACTGGCGATAAAAATAACCAGCATTGCCACGCTGATCGCGATAATTGCCGCATGGATATAAGGTCTGCGGATTTCGCTGGTGTCGATTTTTGCCACCAGCCCCAGATCGAGTATGGAAACCGGCTCGTAGGCTGCGAGTACCTCGGCGCCGCGATAGTCCAGCCCGGTCAGGACCCCCGATCTGCCGGATAGCGCCTGGCGCATAGGTTCCGCCCAATCGCCATTGAACGGTATCGGCTGTGGGGTTTGTGATTGTGTATGCCGACGGCTCAGTACGAATACGATTTGTTCGCCCTCGCGGCGCGCGAGCGTGAATTCCCCGGTCTCACCGAAACCATCAAACTGGCGATGGGCAGCGGCAACCTGGTCCAGGGTCGCCGCCCAGGATCCCCGTGGGTGATCTTCATTACTATATTGGCTATCGAATTTTGCGATTGCTTCGATTAGACGTGCCTGGCTTTTTACCGTTTCAACCAGTCGCAATCGATGCTGTTCAATCCCGGTGTTGTACAGGCTGACGATCGATACTGCGCTGACCAGCAGTGTGGCTGTGGCCATAATCAGGAATAGCTGGTTGAATGGTTGGCGTTGGATCACTTGTAAAGGCTGTTTACGATTAGACAGGTACGGCAATGTTATATGGAATGCCCCTATATGCCCATCAGGAAAACCCCGATTGCAGAAAACATAGTCGGGGTGCAAACTTGTTTCAAGATTAATATGAAAGGGGAGTCATCATGCAAACACAGGCTAATATACATTCCATAGTGCAGCAGTGTAACATTTGTGAACCCCGCGGTGGTTGCCTCGGCCTGCAGCTGCTCGACAGTGAAGAGGTTCAGCATCAGCTGAGTCAGTCTAAACGAATAAACCGTAAGGCCGAGCATGTGTTTCGGGCGGGCGAGGAATCCGATGCTTTTTTCGTGGTGCGCAGCGGCTCGATAAAGAGTTACCTGGTTACCGAAGACGGGGAAGAGCAGGTGCTGGGGTTTTATCTGCCGGGAGATGTCTTCGGGCTGGATACTACCGAATCGCAGCAGCGTATGTCATCAGCGATAACCCTGGAAACGACTTCATTATGTCGCTTTCAACATGCTTACCTGGCCGATAAGGCGCAGGGCGCAAATCTACTCAAGATTACGGCTGAACAGATGCAGCGGGACCATAACCTGGTGTTAATGCTGGCACGCAAGGACGCCGACGGCCGGATAGCCAGTTTCCTCGAGGACCTGGCCTGTCGTTACCGGTCACGCGGTTATTCAGCCTCGGCATTCCTGTTGTCCATGTCTCGCCAGGATATCGGCTGTTACCTTGGACTCGCGGTCGAAACCGTGAGCCGGACCCTGACACGTTTTCAGGAGTGCGGGGTACTGCAGGTCAATCGACGGGAAGTTGAAATTCTGGATCACGATACGCTGCGCAAGATTGCCGGCACCCGGGCCAATGCGGCGACCGATTGCAACGAGACTGTCGAACTTAAATCGGTCTGATGGTGGTGATGTTGTGATATCAAGCCGGAAAAACCGTTGTAAAGTCCGAACGCAATTATAATCACTCCTGCTGATGTCCTGACCATTGGCGATTTGACCCAGTCTTTGAAAAAGTTGAATATCCTGCCCGCGATCAACATCGCGGGCAGGGTGCCAAGCCCGAAACCCAGCATCAGCATCGCCCCGTCGTAGGCGTTGTTGGTAGTCAGTGACCAGGCGACTACTGCGTAAACCAGGCCACAGGGCAGCCACCCCCAGAGCATTCCAAGCAAGTACGCCTGTAGCGGATTTCGAATAGGGAACAGGCGCTTGCCTAACGGCTGGATGTGGCGCCATAGCTTATGCCCCAGTTTTTCCAGCACTACCAGCCCCCGCCACCAGTTGGCAAGGTAAAGTCCCAGCGCGATCATAAATGCGGCCGCCACCAGTTTTCCAGCAAGCGGGCTGATACCGAGTTGCGCCAGACCGGCGCCTAAAGAACCCGCCAGTAATCCCACTAGCAGGTAGCTGCAGATTCGACCAGCGTTATAGCTGAGTTGATAGATGAATAATGATCTGGGCCTGCCGGTTGGGCCATCGGCGACTCCCATGTTGAGGGCGGCAACGATTCCACCGCACATGCCAATGCAATGACTGGAACCCAGCAAACCTATGATGATCGCGGCGCCAAAGCTAAGATCCATGGGTATCGCTTTTAGTCGGGAGTATAATTAGGCAGCAATTGCGCAGCAGCATTTTTTGGGTGTTGTAGCGACCCTGTCAGTCGCCAGTCGGGGGTTTGCAGGTACAGGTTCCAGCGACCCTCCCCGTGCAGGTCAAGTTTGCCAGTCAGCAGGTGATTATCGATCTTGTCAAGCAACAGGGTTTGATCGAGTCCCGGTTTAGTCGCGTGAATCAGGCTTAACTCAATACGGTCTCCCGGTACAAACTGGACCTCGGGATTGAAGTGCACCTCGACCGTACCATCGTTAACGAACCTGATGCCGGCAGCCAGTCCCAGTTCATAGGCAAACTTGTCGCGTGCAATAACACGGTTGATTTGCTTGCCTTTCTTGTAATAATCGTCAACCACCAGTCCCGAGTAAGAATTGATTGCGAGCGTGATAATGACTACGCCCATGATGACGGCTGAGAGTGGAATCGCAATCAGCAGCCAGACCATGGGTTCCTGTTTCCAGTTCCTGGGTTCGCCTTGAATCGTATTCATCAGTTTTTCCCCGGTCCAACGAAGCGTGCTTCTTCAGTGGTGGTTAAATGGTTGGCTTCGATTGCCTGTAACTGGAACACGACCGTTACGCTGCGCTCCTCCATATTGTACTCGTCCGCCTGGAGATGCGCGATTAACTCGAGGACTGTGCCTGCCTCGACCTCTATTTCCGGTTCGTCGAGCAATAATTTCATACCCTCGATGCCGTCCGCAGACAGTATATACCGGTGCGCCTGCGAATCCATATTGAGAATTTTAAGCGTGTAAACGTTTTCAATCAGGCCGTCCCGGGTTTCGCGGTAAAGGGTATTACGGTCGCGGATGACATCGAGCTCCAGCGGTATGCGCTGGACCAGGTTGCTTACCAGCAGGCCGAATAGCACCAGTAAAATAGTGGCGTAAACCATCACTCGTGGGCGCAGAATATGTTGACCCTTGCCCTCGGCTGCGTTTTCAGTGGTATATTTTATCAAGCCTCGCGGGTAAGACATTTTGTCCATGGTCTCGTCGCAGGCATCGATACAGGCCGAACAGGCGATACATTCGTATTGCAGGCCGTCACGGATATCGATACCGGTAGGACATACCTGCACGCATAAATTGCAGTCGATGCAGGCACCGAGTCCCTGCGCTTCGAAGTCAGTGCCGCGTCTCCGGGAACCACGGGGTTCGCCGCGTTCCGGGTGGTAGGCGACGATCAAGGTATCCGAGTCGAACATCGCGCTCTGGAAGCGCGCATAGGGGCACATGTACTTGCATACCTGTTCACGCATGAAGCCGGCATTGCCATAGGTCGCGAAGCTGTAAAACAGGATCCAGAAGGTTTCCCAGGGACCCAGGTCGACGCTGATAAGCCTGCTGCCAAGCTCGTTAATGGGTGTGAAATAGCCGACAAAGGTAAATCCGGTCCATAGCGAGAACGCGATCCAGACGGTGTGCTTGAGCGCCTTGGTGCGAATCTTGGACGCAGAAGTCGACGCCTTGTCGAGTTTCATGCGGCGCCCGCGATTACCCTCTATCTTGCGTTCCATCCACAGGTAAGCCTCGGTCCAGACGGTTTGCGGGCAGGCATAACCGCACCAGACGCGCCCCAGCAGTGCGGTGAAAAAGAACAGCGATAGCCCGGCCATTATTAACAGCGCAGCGAGGTAAATGAAATCCTGCGGCCATAGCGTCAAACCAAAGATGTAAAACTTGCGCGCCGGCAGATCGAACAACAGGGCCTGGCGGCCGTCCCACTGGATGAAAGGCATCAGGTAGTAAATACCGAGCAGCACGACAACCGAAAGCATACGCAGGCGCGTGAAGTAGCCGCTGACTTCCCGCGGATAGATTTTCTTATGCACAGCGTAAAGCTCATGTTCCGCGGTATTGGTATTTTGCGACTGCATTGGTTGTTCTGGTTACTTCGTAAACTGGTCTTGCTGTTTGTTGAGGACCTGGCAGTTAGAGATGACGAAATACATTGTGCCGTAGCTGGACAGTATGCCGAGTAACCAGAACAGGAAAAAACCGATGCTGTAGGCCGCCAGTGGGCTAACGTCGATGTTGAGGTTGAACGGAACCAGGTCCTTTGGATGAAATGCCGAGAAAAAAAGCCCGGTGGCGACGATCGCGACCGCGAACGATGGCCAGAGTACCGAGATTGCCTGCTGAATACGCGGGATCTTTTCCGGTAACGGAGACGCCATCAGTTTTCTTGCGACAATCCGTAGACATAGGCCGCGAGCAGATGCACCTTGGCTTCGCCGAGGAACTCACTGAAGGCGGGCATTTGCCCGTTGCGACCCTTGATAAGCGATTCCGAGATACGCGTGATAGAGCCACCATAGAGCCAGATGTCGTCCGTCAGGTTGGGCGCGCCCATCGCGATATTGCCTTTGCCCTCGGGGCCGTGGCAGGCGACGCAGAAAATATCGTATTTTGCCTTGCCCTTATCCGCGAGTTCGGCGATGGTCGCGCGGTTCGAAAGCTTCAAGATGTACTGGGTGACTTCGTCAACTCCGCTCTGGCCGCCTAGAGCGGCTTCCCAGGAAGGTATTGCCGCGATGCGACCGTTAAGAATGGTGGTCTTGATATTTTCCGGGTCGCCACCCCAAAGCCAGCTGCCATCGCGAAGGTTTGGATAGCCACGCGCGCCACGCGCATCCGAGCCGTGACAGGTCGAACAGTAGTTCAGGTAGAGCCTTTCGCCCACCTTGAGTGCATCGGGGTCCTTGATCAGGTCGAGGATCGGGGTTTGCTGATATTTCGCGAACAGCGGGCCAACCTCGGCTTCCATGGTGGTCACTTCCTCTTCGTACTGTCCCTTCGAGGTCCATTTCAGGAAACCTTCGAAACTGCCGAGGCCGGGATACAGCAACAGGTAAAAGCCACCGAAGGCAAGGGTGATGTAAAACAGCCCCAGCCACCAGCGCGGCAACGGGTTGTTGAGCTCGGAGAGGTCGCCGTCCCAGACGTGGCCGGTGCTTTCGACTTCATCGGTCTTCTCGAAACCCGATGTCATCCAGCGAATCAGCCAGACGCAGGCGAGAATACTGAGGATGGTAAGGACTGCTATATACCAGTGCCAGAATTCGCTATTTAAATCAGCCATTAATCTACTCCGAGGCGGTTTTGTTGTTGTCGATATTCGGATCTTCTTCGAATGGCAAACGCGCTGCTTCGTCAAAGGCGGCTTTGCGCTTGCTGCTGAAAGCCCATACCACGATGCCGAGAAACGTGATCATCACGACGATGGTCCAGATCGACTGCAAAAAGGTAATCGACATGCCTATCTCCTTAACTTGACGTGGATGCCTAGTCCCTGCAGGTAGGCGATCATGGCATCCATCTCGGTCTTGCCTTCGAGCGTTTGCGGTGCTGCTTCGATTTCGGCGTCGGTATAGGGAACCCCGAGCGTGCGCAGGGTTTGCATCTTGGCCTGGATATCGCCGCCGTCGAGCATGTTTTCCTGCAGCCAGGGATAGCCGGGAATAAAGGATTCGGGCACGACGTCGCGTGGATTGATCAGGTGGACACGATGCCATTCGTCGCTGTAGCGGCCGCCGACGCGGTGCAGGTCGGGTCCGGTGCGTTTCGAGCCCCACTGGAACGGGCGATCGTAAATATACTCACCGGCGACCGAGTAGTGACCGTAACGCTCGGTTTCGGCGCGGAACGGACGAATCATCTGCGAATGGCAAACGTAGCAACCCTCGCGAACGTAAATATCCCGTCCCTCGAGCCGCAACGGGGAATAGGGCTTGAGACCGGCCACCGGTTCGGTTAGTGAATCCTGGAAGAACAGCGGGATGATCTGCACCAGACCGCCGACCGATATCACCGCGATGATAAGAATAATCATCAGGCCAATGTTCTTTTCAACTTCATCGTGTGCTGAAGCCATAGTGTTATCTCGTTTTTTACTTAATGGGCGCTTGCCGGTTCGGGAATCTCAACTTCGACGGGTTTGGCGTTGGCGATGGTGACCCACAGGTTGTATGCCATCACCAGGGCGCCAAGCAGGAAGAAAGCCCCGCCGAGAGTGCGCACGATGTAGTACGGGTGCATCGCCTGTACCGATTCGACGAAGCTGTAGGTCAGCGTGCCGTCGGCGTTGACCGCGCGCCACATCAGGCCCTGCATGATGCCCGCGACCCACATCGAAGCGATGTACAGAACGATGCCGATGGTGGCGGTCCAGAAGTGCACCTCGACCAGCTTCAGGCTGTAGAGCTCGCGACCGAACAGGCGTGGAATCAGGTAGTACATCGCGCCTATCGATACCAGCGCAACCCAGCCGAGCGCGCCGGAATGCACGTGGCCGATGGTCCAGTCGGTATAGTGCGATAATGCGTTAACCGTCTTGATCGACATCATCGGGCCTTCGAAAGTCGACATGCCGTAGAACGAGATCGATACGATCAGCAACCGCAGTACCGGGTCGGTGCGCAGTTTATGTCAGGCGCCGGACAGGGTCATGATGCCGTTGATCATGCCGCCCCAGGAGGGTGCCAGCAGGATCAGCGACATAACCAAGCCGAGTGACTGGGCCCAGTCGGGCAGCGCGGTGTAGTGCAAATGGTGCGGACCGGCCCAGATGTAGGTGAAGACCAGTGCCCAGAAGTGCACCACCGAGAGGCGGTACGAATACACCTGCCGCCCCGCCTGTTTCGGTACAAAGTAATACATGATGCCGAGGAAGCCTGCGGTAAGGAAGAAGCCGACCGCGTTATGGCCGTACCACCATTGCACCATCGCATCCTGCACCCCGGCGTAGGCCGAGTAGGATTTCAGAAAGCTCACCGGCAGCGCCGCGCTATTGAACAGGTGCAGCACCGCGACGGTGACGATGAAGGCGCCGAAGAACCAGTTGGCGACGTAGATATGTGGAATCTTGCGCTTGATGATGGTGGTGAAAAACACCAGCGCGTAACTCACCCAGACCAGCGTGATCAGAATGTCGATCGGCCACTCCAGCTCGGCGTATTCCTTGCTCGTGGTGATGCCCAGCGGCAGTGTGATCGCGGCCAGCACGATGACCAGCTGCCAACCCCAGAAGGTAAACGCGGCCAGTGCCGGAAACGCGAGCCTGGCGTGGCAGGTATGCTGCACCACGTAGTAGGAGGTCGCAAACAGTGCGCAACCCCCGAATGCAAAGATGACCGCGTTGGTATGCAGCGGGCGCAGGCGACCGAAGGTCAACCACGGGATATCGAAATTGAGCGCTGGCCAGGCCAGCTGTGCGGCGATTATTACGCCGACCAGCATGCCGACAATACCCCATACGATTGTCATGATCGAAAACTGTCGAACTACTTTATAATTGTAGGTGCCATTGTTAGTCATCTAGTGCTTCCTCGATGTCTGATACGCATCAAACGAGTGAATCTAAAAGTTTCAGTGATTAACTGGTGAAAACCGGTTGCAGCCCCATACCCCACAGCAGGGCAGTCATCGCCAGCAGCGAAACCAGGGCGATCAGGCCCACGGCGAGTACCGCGGAGGAATACAGGAAGCCTTTTTCCGGTGGAATCTCCATCATGATCGGTAATCCCGAGTACAACAGGTAAACGGTGTAGGCGAGCGCGGGCAGACCGAGTAGCATGTTGAGCCATAGCACCGGGTAAACCTGCATCAGGCCGATCAGAAATAGCGGGGTTGCAGCGTAGGCCGCGAGCGCGATACAAGGCGGAAGTGGCTTCTGCACTTCGTAGGCCTTGCCCAGCAGATGAATGACCCAGCCAATCGAAAATATGCCAACCAGCAGCGCCAGGTAGTAGATAATCGCGATTGCGAAAGCGGAGTCACCGGTGATTCGAATGGGTTCGCCCACCCCGATACGCCAGCCTACCTGTGTTGTGCCGATGTAACCGGATACTGCCGGTATCGCGGCGAGCAGGAAAATATGCGCCACCGATCCGCCTTCTGCACTGGTGTGCTGTTCGCGAATTTTCTCCCACTGACGCATTGGATCAGTGAACAGTCCAACAATGTGCTGTATAAACATAGTGATGAATCTTGTTATTAGTTAGCGTGGATCATTAATAAAGTTGTCGACGCGTTATTGATGTAGATCAAGCATGTATCATATTGAAGTTGTATCTTGCGCGCAATTGAACAATCCGGATCACTCACCGGGCAGGCCAGGCAAAAAAAAATGGGGTTGGCAGTTAATGAATCGATGGGCTCCCGGGACTCCGAAAAAATCGGCGCAGAGCGTATGCAGTCTGCTGTAAACAGCTGTTTCCATTGTGGTTTGCCGGTGCCCGAAGAGCTTGACCTTGGAGTTCTCATCGATGACGTCAATCGGCCCATGTGCTGTTATGGCTGCCAGGCGGTTGCCGAGGCCATCGTTGCTGCCGGGCATGAAAATTTCTATCGGGTCAGGACCGAAGTCTCGCCAACCGCATCCGATCTCTTGCCGGAGTTTTTGCGTGATAGCGAAATCTACGATGTGCCGGAGATACAGAACCAGTTCATACGCTCCCCCGGCGGTGACCTGCGCGAAGCCAGCCTGATGCTGGAAGGCATAACCTGTGCCGCATGCATCTGGTTGAACGAACAATATATTGCCGGCCTGCCCGGGGTCGAACAGGTGCGGGTGAACTATGCGACGCAGCGGGCGTTGGTGCGTTGGGACAATACCCGAATCAGGCTTAGTGAAATTTTGCAGGCCATTCAGAAAATCGGTTATCGCGCGCTGCCTTATAATCCCGATCAACAACAGGAAATGCATCGTCTGCAACGCAGCCAGCAGCAGCGCCGTCTCGCCGTTGCCGGTCTGTTCGGTATGCAGGTCATGATGTTGTCGATCAGCCTCTATGCCGGTGCCTGGTCAGGCATGGAGTACAATTTCCAGCAGCTTTTCCGCTGGCTTAACCTGGCCCTGACCCTGCCGGTCCTGTTCTACTCGGCGACACCGTTTTTCAAGTCTGCGTGGCGTGACCTCAGGCAGCGGCGGGCAGGTATGGACGTGCCGGTGTCGCTTGCACTCGGCATTGCCTTTGCCAGCAGTGCGGTGGCCACGATAAGCGGTCATGGCGAGGTTTACTTCGATTCGGTGGTCATGTTCGTGTTCTTTCTGTCGGCAAGCCGCTATTTCGAGAGTATGGCACGCCAGCGCTGTGCGGCGACGGTTGAGCAGCTGGTGCAATCGATGCCAATTATAACAACCCGGTTACGCGCTGAGGGTGGCGCCGAAGAGATGGTGCCTGCCGCGGCCCTGGCTATCGGTGACCGGGTTCTGATCCGACCGGGAGAGACGGTGCCTGCCGACGGTGAGATTATCGAGGGGTTTTCAGCCTTTGACGAATCAATGTTGAATGGTGAAAGTATTCCGCTGGAGAAGCAACCGGGGGATCGCCTGCTGGGCGGCAGCGTCAATGTAACCAACCCGTTACAGATGGAGGTAAGGGCGGTTGGAGCTGATACCGTGATGGCGGAAATACAGCGCACCATTGAACGTGCCCAGGCCGATAAACCGCCATTGGCACGTCTGGCCGACCGGGTCGCGGCATATTTCATCGGCATTGTGCTGTTGATTGTCGTCGCGGTGGCCGTATTCTGGCTGATCTACGATTACCAGCGTTGGTTTGAAATAGCGCTGGCGGTATTGATTGTCAGTTGTCCCTGTGCCTTGTCGCTCGCGACGCCGACGGCCATCAGCGCGACGCTTGGCAAAATGCAAACTCTCGGGATGCTGGTGAAACACGGCGTGGCGCTGGAAAAACTGAATCAGATCACTCATGTGGTGTTCGATAAAACCGGCACTCTTACGCAGGGCAGGCCAATGCTCAAGCAGGTTTTATGTCACCCCGGGTTTGAACGCGAGCATTGTCTGCAGCTTGCCGCGAGGCTGGAACAGTATTCTGAACATCCACTGGCAAAGGCCTTGCGCAGCGCGGCAGACCCTGTCAGTAGCGAAGGAGTCAGCCAGGTATCCAGTACCGCCGGCGGCGGCATGCGCGCGAGCATCGAGGGCCAGGTTTACCTGATTGGTAACGCCGAGTTCATCGCCAGTCAGACCGCCGCCGGGATTCCCGTGTCCTGGCTCGAACAGATTGCCGGGGATACGGTAACCGCGGTAATCCTTGGCAGCGACGATACTGTGATGGCGATGTTCACCTTTGTCGATGAAGTACGCGAAGACGCCGGCGCCGTGGTTGAAACATTGCAACGCATGGGTAAGACGGTGTTGCTGATGACGGGTGACCATAGTGCGGCCGCGCGGCGGGTGGCGGAGCTGACCGGCATCGAAGATTACCGCGCGCAGATGTCTCCGCAGCAGAGAATGACTGCGGTACAGGAATTACAGGCTGCAAATGCGTCGGTGTTGATGGTTGGAGACGGTGTCAATGATGCTCCGGTATTGTCCAGTGCGAACGTATCGATCGCAATGGGTAGCGCCAGCGCGCTCGCCAAAACCAGTGCCGATATCGTGTTGCTTGCCAACCAGCTGCCGGCAGTAGCGCAGGTATTCACGATTGCCCGACGCACGCAACGGGTTATCAAGCAGAACATGATCTGGGCATTGATGTATAATTTCGGCGCGATCCCGGCTGCCGCAATGGGTCTGGTAGCGCCATGGCTTGCCGCGATCGGTATGTCGATAAGCTCCCTGTTGGTGGTGCTTAATGCATTGAGGTTGACTCGTTAATGGAAATTATCTATCTGCTAATACCCGTCTCGATAGTTCTGCTCGGATTAATCGTATGGATTTTTCTATGGGCGGTGCGTGATGGTCAGTATGAAGATCTCGAGGGCCCCGCGCATCGAATCCTGATGGACGAAGACAGGATTGTCGACAGGCAAAAAAATAGCCGGCGGGGAGGTGCCGGCTAAAATACTCTAGTTGTATTTAAGAGTAGGAGTCAAAGCGAATACTATGCTGCTGATGCTCCGCGGTAATTGATCTGGATCAAGTAGATCAATCTGGCCGCTAAATAGTTTTGCCTGCTAACCCGATGACTTTCTAATTCTGCTGGTAGCTATCAAAGACCATGCAGATATTACGCTCCAGCAGGCGACCGGTTTCACTGATGACAATTTCGCCTTCTCCCAGCTCGACCAGGCCGTCTTCTTCCATATCACCCAGTCTGCGCAGTTCATTCTCGAAGTAATGCGGAAACGATACCCCATCTCTTCGCGGCTCGGCGCAAATCAAGCCTGAAATGACAGGACATGTCGTGGATTATTTCACCCCGCAGGAGGTCATCCAGCTTGCTATGAAAGCCTCTTGCTACCGGTAGCGCCTGATTTTGCAGAATGTCGTGGTAGCTATCGAGGTCGGTGGTGTTCTGGCTGAAATTGTCGCCGACGTTACTAATCGCGGAAATACCGAAACCGACCGAATCATAGTGCCCGAGGGCAGAATGCCCGTGGAAGTTCCGTTGCAGACTACCTTCCCGCCTGGCAACTGCGAGTTCGTCTTCGGGCCTGACAAACTGGTTCATACCGATGTACTCGTAACCGGCGTCAAGAAGTTTATCGATAGCAGCTTGTAAAACGGCAGCTGCCTGGTTGGCATCGGGCAAGTTATCAGGCTTGCTGCGGCATTGCGCGGGCAATCTGTGCGGCAGATGGGCGTAGTCGTGCATGGTGATGCGATCGGGGCCGAGGTCGATGACGGTAGCGAGAGTCCTGGCGAAACTTTCCGCAGTCTGGTGCGGCAAACCGTATACCAGGTCGAGGTTGATCGAGCGAAAACCAAAGCGTCGCGCGTCATGGATTACCGCAGAGGTCGTTTCCAGACTCTGGGCGGGATTTGTCTCTCGCCGTGCCTCCTCGTCAAGATCCTGTGGACCCATGCTGATGCGGGTGAAACCAAGCTTGCGTAGATGGGCGATGCCATCCTTTGCCATCAGGCGGGGGATGATTTCAATCGAATAGTCGCTGGCGCCGTCATCTTTGAGCTTGAAATGCCGGGCAATCTTTTCCATCAGCTGTTGCGACTGCCGATGACTCAGAAACCCCGGTGTACCTCCACCCCAATGTAACTGTCGCACTTCACGATCCAGGTCAAACAGGCTCGACTGGATTTCGATTTCCCGCTCAAGATCCTGCAGGTAGGATTCCACGCGTTCGCTGTTAGCCGCGACCATCTTGTTACCGCCGCAGTAGTGGCAAATCGGACTGCAAAACGGAATGTGGAAATAAAGTGATAAAGGCTTGGGAATCGGCTCTTCGTTGCTAATCCTGGCCCAGTCGCGATAGTCGGATTCCGAGATTCGATCGTGGAATTCTGTTACCGGGGGATAAGAGCTGTAATGCGGACCTGGTTTGTCGTAGCGGTTGATCAGGTCATCTTTTATTAAGGGCGGGCAGGGCATCGCACATATTGGAACTAATTATTGCGCCTAGATTAGCGCTCTCGAAACAACATGTATTGATTTGCGTCAACTCCCGGAAACTGAGCCGGCGTCGATTGCCTCGGTCGTCAAAACTGCAAAGTGTCGCAATACCGGATCCCAGTAGGGTGACAGTACACCCCCGTCAAGCCCCTCGGAAGCACGACCCTGTTGCATGCGCTCGATAATACCGATGTCCTCGTGGTTGAGATCGTTCCAGTTCTGCGTTACATGGCTGCGCGCCGCGCTGTATTTATCGGCGCTGGCACCGTCACCGATAAAATACAGCGCGATTGTTTCACGGCATTTAGCCGGGCCCTGCGGCCAGGCAATAAATACGTCTACCTGGTCGGGAAATATCTCGAAACCGAAGTTGGGGAACAGCACGAACCAGTCGCCACGGTTATGTTTATCGCCGGGCAGGTTCGGAAACCAGGGTAACTCCCCGCCACGCGCCGGATCGGTTTGCTGGAACTGGTAGCCGCAGCTGAGGACCTTATCCTTGAAAGTCGGGGCCTGGCGTTCCTCCATACCGACAAAACTGTTTAGCCACGTGTGGCAGGAAAATACATGATAGGGTTCGATGAAATTTTCAATTGCCAGCTTCCAGTTGGCATCGATTTCGAATTCCAGCGATTCATAATAGCGCAGCGCACTGAAATCGTAAGCCTCGATGACTTCGGCTATAGGTTCGATGCAGCTGCTAAATGAGTCGGCCTCACCACTGATATCGATAAAAATCCAGTCGTGCCAGGTGACACAACGAACCTCGACCAGGTCGGCGCGATGGTAATCGGAATGGTCGACATCGTGTCGACCACCGCCGTGAAAATGGGGTCTCGCGATTAGTTTGCCCGACAGGCTGTAGCTCCATGAATGGTTTGGACAGATAAACTTTTTGCAGTTGCGAGGCTCGTTTACCAGCCTGGCGCCGCGGTGACGACAGACGTTGTGAAAGGCGCGGATAACGCCGTCTTCTGTCTTCACCAGCACGATGGGTTGCCCGGCGATCGTAACCGGTTGCATATCGCCAGTGGCGACAAACTGGTGCCGGAAACCGGCAAACACCCAGTTGTTACGAAAAACGGTTTGTTGCTCCAGCTGATAAAAGTCAGCGCAGGTGTAGGCCAGGTTGGGCAGTCCGGAGCCCTCGGCGACCGGCTTTTCGAGGCGTCCGTCCAGTGCCTGTTGAAGAAAATCGGCCTGCACCTGTCGTTGGGCTGCGCTGAGTCGGATCATTTTCGTGAAATTCCAGAGCGACGATTTTGCGAAAATGAAAATTTAATGTCATTTTTTCATTTTTTCAAGTTGTTTCGACGTCAGGCCAGCGTTATGTACGAGCAATTATTGCAACCCTTCGAGCTCGGACCAACACGGATACGCAATCGGATTTTCAATCCACCGCACGGTACCACGCTGGGTCATCAGGGTGTGGTCAGTGAGGATCTGATTGCCTACCATCTGGCGCGCGCGCGTGGCGGTGTTGGATTGATCATCATGGAAAGTATGACCGTGCACCCCAGCTACGGCTTCGAAGATGCGTTTCTATATGCTGGTAGCGACCGCGTTATCGAGGGACTGAACCAGCTAGGCCGGCGCTGCCGCGATGAGGGAACCCCGGTATTCGGTCAACTGTTTCATGCCGGTCGAGCCGTCAGGTTGAGTCATGACGGCTCAAGGCCGCTGAGTTACTCGGCATCCGACGTGCCCGATGAACGCTATCGCGTGGTGCCGGTACCGATGCCGCAGGATATGGTCTGGGAGTTGATCGAAAGCTACGCAGACGCTGCCGGGCGACTGGCCGATGCCGACCTCGACGGGGTCGAGATTCTGGCCAGTATGGGTTATCTGATTGCACAGTTTCTGAATCCCGAAACCAATCGACGCGAAGATGAATTCGGTGGCAGCCTGGAAAACCGGATGCGCTTCCTGCGCGAGATAATTAAACGTAGTCGAGCCCGAATCGGTTTCGATAAAACCCTGGGCGTGCGTGTAACTCTCGATGAAAAAACCGAAAAGGGACTTTCGGCGGCGGAGATGACAGAGATTTGCCGGGTGCTCGATAAGGATGGACAGGTCGATTATTTCAGCGTGATTGCCTGCTCGTCATCCGCCCCCGATGGCTGGATTCACGTTTTTCCACCGATGGCGATTGCCCCCGGTTTTGTTGCCGACGATGCGGCCCAATTGAAGCGGGCGGTCAGCAAACCGGTGCTCGTAGCCGGTCGCATCAATCAGCCGCAATTAGCTGCTGAAGTTATCGATCAGGGTAAGGCCGATATGGTTGGTCTGGCCCGGGCGCTGATCGCCGATGCGGAATTTGTTAATAAAATGGCCGCTGGCCGAGCCGACGATATTCGCGCCTGCGTCGGTTGTAACCAGGCCTGTGTCGGGCATCGTCTAGCGCACTTCCCGGTGTCCTGTATTCAAAACCCGTTAAGTGGCCGCGAGCATAGTATGGGTGAGCTGCAAGCCGCCACGCAAACCAGGAAAGTACTCGTTATCGGCGGCGGCCCGGCCGGAATGAAGGCTGCCGTGGTCGCAGCCGAACGCGGCCACCGGGTCGAGCTGCATGAGAAAGATTCCCGTCTCGGTGGCCAGGTTAATCTGGCCGAGGCATTACCCGGCCGTGCCGAGTTCGGTGGTGTCACCACCAATCTGCAGCGCGAACTGGAGCGGGCCGGGGTCACAATCCAGTGTAATTCGCTACTCGATGATACCGATCTGCGCGCCATTGATCTCGACCATGTGGTGATCGCAACCGGTGCCAGTACACGGCTGCCGGATGTTGAAATGGGCGATGTTGAAATCGTCGACGCCTGGTCGGTTATTCGGGGCGATGCCCGGGCGGGTAAGAATGTCGTCATCGCGGACTGGTCCTGTGACTGGGCCGGGCTCGGCGTAGCCGAAAAACTGGCACGTGAAGGACATTACGTACGTCTGTTATCAGGCGGTAGTGTTGCCGGGGAGTCTATCCAGGCCATCGTGCGTGACCAGTGGATCGGCGTGTTACATGATCTCGGCGTCGAGATGACGCCCTACGCGCGTTATTACGGCGCGCTCGATGGCGATGCTTTTTTCCAGCATATGACCGGCGGCAAGGCAATCGTCTGCGAACAGGTTGATACGGTAGTCACCTGTTACGCTCCGCAGGCCAATCGCGAGTGCGCCTGGGTTGAGAAAATCGAAGGTATCGGCGTTTCCTGGATCGGAGACGCGGTTTCACCACGAACCGTTGAAGAGGCCGTACTCGAAGGTCTGCAGTTAGCCAGGCAACTGTAGATGGATAACCGCGCGCCACGATCAGAGCAACAGGTTTTCGCGGACCTGGGTAGCGAAATCAGGCAGTTACGCAAGGTGCGTGGCATTACCCTGCAGCAACTGGCGCTGGCTACCGGCAAGTCAGTTGGATTTCTCAGCCAGGTCGAACGTAACCTGACCAAACCGTCAGTCGCGGCGCTGCAGGATATTTCGGAAGCCTTGTCGGTGCATATAGGCTGGTTCTTCCCGGAAGATTCCCCGGGGCCTGCCGCCGAAAGGGAGTTTATCGTGCGCCTTCAAAACCGCAGACACCTGACCTATTCGGAACTGAGTGGCACCGAGTACCTGGGTTTGCATGATTACCTGTTATCGGCCAATTTGAATGGTGACCTGGCGCTCGGCATATCACGCTATGAACCCGGCGCCTCTACCGGTGATGACAGTTACGGGCATGATGGAGAGGAAGCCGGGCTGGTTTTGTCCGGCAGGCTCGAACTTACCATAGACCAGCAGGTACATGTGCTCGAGGCCGGTGACAGCTTCTCCTTCGCAAGCCATCGGCGACATCGCTACGCCAATCCTTCGACCACGGACGAAACCGTGGTGGTATGGGCTAACACGCCGATTACGCTGCGCAAATAATACAGCGTAAGATTTTCCGCCACGTCAGGCCGCCTGCCTGAGGTCATTCAGGTTCGCCTGAATCTGCTGGTGTCAGGGGTGGAGGGTTTTCTCGACCGCAGCAGCGATGCGGTAAAGTTTTTCATCACTGCCGTTGCAAGCGGACAGCATCAACCCAACCGGTGCCTCGCCGGGCTGCTGGCAGGGCAGGCTTATTGCACAACCGTCGAAGTAATTCACGGTTGCCGTATTGCGCAGGCAGCGCAGATTTACCTGTCGCGCATTGTCCTCGTCATCGGTTTCGGCAAGCGCCGGTGGAATGCAGGCCACGCTCGGGTAGAGTAATGCATCGGCTTGCAAGGACTCGAATTGTCGATTGAAGGCTGACACCAGCTCAAGCCTTGCGCGGTATCTGCTGTGTTGTTCGGTCGCACTTATTCCGGCACCGGCTGCCATGCGCTGGCCGACAAAAGGGTCATACTCATCGAGATGCTGTTCGAGCATTTCGCGATGATGCAGCCAGACTTCCTGCACCACCACGGGGCGCTCACGAAAAAAATCATCGCAGTGGTCGAGTACCGGCATTGCCGTGCGCTGAATATCGGCGCCCGCGTTACGCAAGACTTCGACGGCACCCTCAAATGCAACCTGCACCTCGTCATCCAGGTCTTGCATCACCCTTGCGGCGGGAATCACCAGTTTCAACTGCGTGGTATCGGCCGCCATCAGCGTCGGTAAGCGATCGTCCGGTTTAACCTGTGCGCTCATCAACTGGTCAAGAATAAAGCAACTGTCGACGTCGACCGCGATCGGGCCGGGTGCGTCGAGTGTAGGTGACAGTGGGTAAATGCCGTTAAGTGACATGCGACCGAAACTGGGTTTGACCCCGACCACGCCGTTAAACGCAGCCGGAATACGGCATGAACCGGCGGTGTCCGAACCGAGCGCGGCAGTAACGATACCCTCGGCGACGGCAACCGCGCTGCCCGATGATGAGCCGCCCGGCAGACGCCGGGTCTCGCGATCCCAGATTGACAGCGGGGTGCCGTAGTGCGGATTCTTACCGATTCCCGAGAACGCAAATTCGCTCATATTGGTGCGCCCCAAAAACAGCAGTCCGGCCGCGCGCAGCGGAGACACGACATCGGCATCGGATGCCTCGGGCTGGGCATAGCGTTTGCGCACTACCGAACCGGCGAGCGTCAATTCATTACGGATGTTGAACAGGTCTTTGAGCGCAATCGGGATGCCGGCGAGTGGCGGTAGTGGCTGTGATTTTTCGCACGCGCGATCGATCGCCTTTGCGAGACTTGCGAGTCCGGGATTGATCGAGGTAAAAACCGACTGTGATTCATGGGCTCTTTCCAGGGCCTGTTCGACCAGTCTGACCGCGGTGGTTTGTCCGCTGGATAGCGTTGCGCCAAGTTCACGTAGCCCCGGCATCTTCATTTCTGCGGCACGCGGTAGCCGAGGATATCCTGGTAGGCCCATTTCGAGTACACCTTGTCCGCACGCAGGCAATGCTGTTCCAGTTCATCCGCCGGGGTGAAATCCCAGTTGGCGTGTAGGCCTTTCGCAAGTGCTTCGCGCAGAAACAGTCGTCGTCGCTGACTGAGCATAATTTGCCCGGCCAGGGCCTCTATATCCCATTGTTGGTGGACCAGTTGCGACAGCGACTGGTACAGGTCCCGGTAGTCCGGGTTTGCAACCTGGTTGGTCTGCTCGTGCGGGTCTGTTTCGAGATCAAACAACTGCTCGGGATCGACTGCACTGTAAATGTATTTCATCTGCTTTTGCTTGACCATCAGCAGCGGAGTGGTGGCACCCTCGGCCAGGTTTTCAGCGAATACAGGGTGCTCCCGGGAGGTTGATGAACCGGTTATCATGTCCCAAAGACTATGTCCGGCGACCGGTTCGCACAGACTTTCCTGACCTGAGTCGCCGGCGATTTCGAGCAGGGTCGGCAGCAGGTCGACCAACGATACATTGGCGTCGATGCGGCGCCGGGCTATCTGTGGATGGCTCACGATCAGCGGAATCCGGCAGGCTTCTTCGAAGAAGGATTTCTTGTACCAGAGCCCGTGCTCGCCGAGCATTTCACCGTGGTCCGTGGTGAGCATGATGACGGTATTGTCATACAGGCCTGTTTCTTTCAGCACCTTGATCAGTTCGCCGACTATATCATCGACATAACTGATCGCTCCGTAATAGGCGTGTCGTACCACGCGCACCTGTTCCTCGGTGGGCGGGTTTCCCTGCAGCGAGTACTGCGCCAGCAGACGCAGGCTATACGGGTCCATATCCCCCTGTGCGGTATTTACTACCGGCATATCGATGTCGTCGTGACGATAGCGCTCCCAGTGTTCGGGACGACACTGAAATGGATCGTGCGGGTGCGTCAATGACGTGAACAACAAAAACGGGCGTTCATCACCGGCACGTGCAAGGTCGTAAATTTTACGCCGCGCGCGATGGCAGACCTCGTCGTCATACTCGAGCTGTACGTTGCGCAGGCAAACACCGGCGTCGGTGAAGGTAACGACATCGTTGGCAAAGCGGGGACGGACCTCGGTCCAGTCTCCGGTCCAGCCGAAGTCTCCCGGGTAAATGTCGGTGGTCAGTCGTTGTTCGAAGCCGTGTAGCTGGTCCGCGCCAACGAAATGCATTTTGCCCACCAGGCAGGTCTGGTAGTCGAGATTGCGCAGATAATGCGCAAATGTGGGAATCGACGAGGTGAATTCCGCACCGTTGTCGTAGGCGCCGATGGTCGAGGCCAACTGGCCTGGCATCATCGAAAACCGGGAAGGGGCGCACAGTGGAAAATTGGTATAGGCAGAGTCGAAGACGGCGCCATTCGCGGCCAGCGAATCGATATGCGGCGTGCTCGCAATCGGGTTCTGATAGGCGCCGAGGTATTTGGCTGCCAGCTGATCAGCCTGGATGATGAGTATGTTGGGTCTGCTGTTCATGATTATCTCAAGCCTTAACCGGGTTAATGATAATGGCAGTCCGGGCTGTAACTTACCGATATGGCAAATATTCCGCTGCCTGACCCTGCCCTGGACGGGCTGTTTTTGCCTCGCAGGCCATAGCAACCAGCGTTACGATAATTGTGGGAACGATTCCAGTTAACAGGCTTTCCACGACCATCTTTGGTCAGTGCGGGTGAGATGTTTTACTCTCTCCTGGGTACATCCATGGTTGGGTTCTCATCGAAAAAACCGTCCGGCATCCAGTGGAAACCGGCATAAACCACCGGCTGAACCGGCCAGTCTTCGGGTCTTGGCCAGTGATGATAGTTAACCGTGTGCCAGACGACGATATCCGTGTTGTCGATGTTACGATCAGCCTTCGTCCATTGCGGCAAGCCGTCGCCACCGGCATGCTGATTCGGAAACCAGCCGGCAGGATACAGCTCGTCAGCAGAGTGACGGGTCACCCAGAGGTGTTTATACATGAAAGCCGCGCGCCGACCCATCGAGGAATCCACTTGCTGTAGCGGAAAACTGTTCGCGCCAGGCAGCAGTTTGTAGGCCACGGGTTCACCGTAACGGTTTTTAACGTTCGGATTCAGTACCCGCCAGTAGCGTGACTGGCGGGCATCAATTTCGCGTTGCGCCTGCTGTTCCGTTTCAAAGCGGGTTTCTTTTGTGAGGATGGCATTGCCGTAGGGATTGTCGTTGCCGGGGGGCGGCGCTGAAGTTCATTTCACTGACCGAGTTTAGTTCGCCATCGACTGCCATGTCGAAGCGAAAACTGAAGACGTGCTGGTGCACATGCGATTCGATCTGGTCGCCTATGTGCCTGCCGTAAGGGCTCGCCTTGCCGTTTTCGAGCGCCGAAGGAAACGGAATACCGGTCGCCTTGACTTCGATGCCGATGGTACCGTCGAGGTAAAAATACCAGAAGAAACCGTAAACGTAGTTGCCGATAGTCGCAATCGACGACACGACCAGTCTGCGTGATCGGGTAACCGTGGTTTGTTGTTCCGCGGGCACCGAGTATTTCCACAAAATGCCGTAGTCTTCTTCGTGCATGCAGACAGCGTTTTTGATCAGGCGCGGGTTGCCCTGCCAGTCGTGGGTCCAGATATCGAAGTAATGTATGTGTCCGAGGCAATCGCAGCCCAGCGCCAGCGAGTCCAGCGAAACCCCGATGCCGTATTCGCCTGTATCGAACGCGTTGCGGCGAAAATTCGCGCCGCGAGGGTCACCATAAGGCACCACCATCTCGGCCATCGATGCGCGTTTCATCAATGGGCGCAGCCGCCCGTTGTCATTGATCCCGATATCGTAGAGTACCAGCCCGTCGCGTTGTGCGAAGCCAACCTGCAGTTCCCAGTCATGCCATTTGACATGAAAGCCATCGACTTCGAAACTTGGGCCCTCCGGCTGGGTAATCGAGATCTCCGTTAAATCGTCGCGTTGCTGCCGGCGCCTAATCGGTCCGCCATCCGGCGGAATCGGCACCACACCGAAATCATCGATGCGAATTATCTCGCGGCTACCGAGGTCGAATACCGGGTGCAGGTTGGCTATCGGTCGCGCATAAGGGTTATCGCCGGCATCGTTCTGCAACCAGCAGTGACCATAGGCGATGCGCCGATTCTGCTCTTCCGGGTTACCGAAATTTCCGCCCGACCAGCTTTCGATCAGAACCTTCGAGGCGTCTTCCAGACCGCGTTTACGCAGGGCCGCAAGAAACCTCTCGTCGTTACGCGCCAGTTCACAGGCCATCAGAAATTCGTCCGGAACAATGCGCGCCTGCATACCCTCGACGTGCTGCCAGTCATGCAGTTCATCACTATCGAGCAGAACCAGCCCGCTTAGAGTGCGATTGCTGGCGGGTTCGTAACAACATACGTAGACACTGCGTTTATCGGGAAACCGGTCTGATTCATCGAGGCTGATGGTTTCGAACCAGGCGCTTTCATGCAGACCTGCATCACGTTTGACGACGCTTACCGCCTGCAGGATTTCCGCTTCATCCAGGGGGTTTTTAACGGGTTCATTTATATTCTCACTACCAGCTTGCCGAAATGTCCGGCGGCACGCATCGCGTGGTAGGCGGCGCGCGCCTCTTCAAAATCAAACACCTGGTCAACCACCGGGTGTACCTGATTCACGGAAAACGCCGCGTTCATGTCTTCGAACATGCGCCGGTTGCCGACATAGACGCCCTGCAGGCGAATCGACTTGCGCATCACCGCGATGGGGTTGATGGTGCCGCCCGTAAGCACTCCAATCAGACTGATGGTGCCGCCGATACGGGTGGCTTCGATGGTTTTTTCCAGGGTGCCGCCGCCACCGGTCTCGATGGTCACATCGACCCCGACACCATCGGTTTTTTTTGAGCACCTGTGCTTCCCAGTCAGGGGTCTGGCGATAATTGATCAGTTCATCCGCGCCAAGATCCCTGGCGCGTGCCAGTTTGGCGTCGCTGGACGAGGTGATTATTGCGCGTGCGCCAACCATTTTTGCAATCTGCAAGCCGATGATCGAAGCGCCACCGGTGCCAAGAAACAGGGCCGTATTGCCCGCTTTCAGACCACCTTGTTCGAGCAGGCAGTTCCAGGCCGTCAACGCGGCACAGGGTAGTGTCGCTGCTTCTTCGAAGGACAGGTGGGCAGGAATATGCACCGTGCCGGCTTCCTTCAGCAGTGCTTCTTCGGCGAGCATGCCATCGACGGGGCCGCCCATTGCGCTTGCCATGGCTGCTGCAGATATACGTCCGTCAGACCAGTTCTGGAAGAAACATCCGGCGACCCGGTCCCCGACTTTGAATCGGGCGACGTCGTCACCGACGGCGATTACCTCGCCCGCACCGTCAGAGTTCGGGATGAGCGGATAAACGACACCGCGCGAGGCCGGATCTTCGATGGTTGAAAGATCGCGATAATTGATGGACGACGCACGCACCCTGATGAGAATTTCGCCTTTACCCGGTTGCGGCGAGCGACGTTCGTTAAGCGCAAGTGCATCGACGCCACCGTCGGATACAATTTCATAAGCTCGCATCAATAATCTCCTCAAATCCCGGGTGAAAACCGCCCACAGTATATCCGTTTCCGTACCACATCTTTGATCGCAGTCGTTTCGAGTCGACCCTAGTGTAAGTAGTAAGGCTTCATCAGGCAAAGTTGTAAACGCCGGGCCAACGGATCCAGGCAAGCCAAGCTTGCATACAGCACCGTTATTCTTCGCGACAGGTTATCATCGCGGGCATCCAGCAATAAACGGAGGTGGTTTTACTGTGGTGGTTGATCATCCTTACTGCCGGCCTTTTCCTGTAAACGGCCGACCCGGTAAGAGTCAATTATCCCAAGTAGCCAGCAGATGAGCAGCAGGTAGGTGGCTATATCAGCCGTCTGAGTAGCGCCGGCCGCGACCTGTTTCGATACCTCTTCGGTTATTCTGCTGATATCAAACGGAATTTCGCCGCTCTGGAGTTTGAAGCTTATTTCCCGGGCCTTGTCCAGCGCGATGGACAGTAACGCCCAAAAACACACAATGGAAACACCCGCCAACAGGCTGCCGTGGACAGGTTTTTTCAGCAGGAAATGGCCGCTACCGGGAAACACGAAGGCTGAAAGTAATGCGGCTTTCAGTGATCGACTCATATAAAATATCCAGGCTTTAATGAAAATGCTATAGCACAACGTTTCGCCTACAGCCGGGGGAGATGATCCTTATCCGCCACGCAGAAAGCATACCAGTATCCGCGCAAGGACATGTTAAAGTTTGCCCACACAACAGACCGGTGTTTGATGATCCTTCAAGTTTCTGCGCGTTGCGCCCGTGGAACAAGATGACATGAAATTTATTAGCCGATTACTGAAATCCTGTATAACCGTATCTTTTATTGTCCTGGTGGCGGGATGTGCAATAGTCAATCACTCCAAACCCGGTACGACGACGACCATCATTCTTACCCGCCATGCCGACCGGGACCCTATGGCCACAGAACTTAACGACCAGGGTCGCCTGCGGGCACAGGCGCTGGTCGAGGCCGTAGCCGACCTGAATATCACCGCGATATACAGCCCCGATCTGAAGCGTAACCTGGATACTGCCAGACCGTTAGCGGAACATCTCGGCATAGAAGTCCAAATTATAGGTAGCAGTAAGCACGAGGTTTCCAGAACCATTCTTACGAAGCATGCGGGAGAAGTAGTGATCTGGATAGGGAATGGTGGGAACCTGACCGAAATCTATCCATTTCTTGGCGGTGAGGGTGCCCCGCCCACCGTCTATGGAGACCTTTTTGTCATGAAGATAAAGGATAGCGGGAGGCCCGAAGTCATTAAGAAACGCTACGGGCCACCCTGAACGACTGAAAATCAGGCACCCGCTTCGAGTACCCGAATTTTGAACGCCAGAGATTGAGAGAACGGGTCCCCGGGCTCAATTAATTCGGTGAAGGTCGATCGGGAAGCCCGTCGCGAATTTGCCGCGAGAATTCGGGTGATGTCCCCGCGGCCTTGGCCTTCTCGGTGATATTGCTTTTTCTACGGAGCTCTTCGAAGGGCAGGCTCGTATTGATCGTACCTCGCTCGTAGCCGAGCTCGTCGATGTATCCATTCACGATGATGCGCCAGTCGAAAGGTCTCTGGGCGGCAACATTTTGCGCGTGCTGCTGAATGACGGTAGTGCAGTTATGCAGCAGTGCGTTGTACCAGCGCGGCGAGTCCACGAGCTTGTTCATGGTCTCCAGGTAGTCGACCAGCAGCGCACGAGCCCGGGGGATTGGCGTCTTCAGACGGTACAGGTAGACGTCTTCGCCACGATGATTTGTGCGCACGCCAATCACGTCCCGTTCGTCGGACACGACATAGTAGAGTTCGAATTGCCGGAAGAAGCCGAGAATAGCGGAGTATTCTTCGCCGACCTCTTTACGAGTTTCGATAGAGACCGCCAGATGCTGGCCGTCGGCGAAATCCCAGCTCATAATCGTATGCGCGATCATTGGCGAGCCCCAATAGGACAGGTAGATATCCATGCCCTGAAGCTGCGACAGATCGTAGGTCCGTGTTTCCCAGTTTTCGTCGAAGTCGGTTTCGCTGCGGTAATGGAAGTTGCGTATATTTTCGATTGTTACGAGATCACCATCGAAAGTCACGGACGGGGGCCTCGCGACATCGACAAGCCATTCGCGATCGTTGCTCGGCTCGATGCTGAGCCACCAGGCCTGGACGAGTACGAACAGAATCAGGAAACCCACCCATAGTCGTCTAACAGGTCGAACCAGGATCAGCAGCGCGATCACCGCCACGACGAAGGCAATCGAAAAGGTCCCCGCCATGAGTCTCGATTCGGGACCGTCATACCACAGGCAAGCCGCTGCCCACACCGTCAGCACGAACAGGAATGGAATCGAAATGGCAATTTTCATACGGTAATTTCTCCTGATTGTGGCCAGGGCGGCTTATCATTGCACAGCCGATCAATACGGCGGGAGTATAAAGTACCTGCTACCCGATAGAAATATGTAGATACAATTCTCTAAGTGTCGACCAGGGATAAAGTCGCGTGCATTCACGAACATGGTGAAGGTGCAGTTATTGATCTGTCCACCCGGGTTCCCTGGATCGGTAAGAACAATCTGGAGATAAGGAACTAGTATGTCCCGCGAACAAATTATGAATAAATTAGACGGAGGTATCCATGTTATCGATAACCCAACTGACACGCCCACAGAAAAGCCGTCTCAAATGGGATCGTTAAATATCAATGGATTTCAAAGCCACTGCCAGTTTTCCTGATAATCGCGAGACTTAGCGCTGGTATGATTTGTGCTATCCCGCGAGTGAAAGAAACCAGGATGATATCTCGCTAAAATAAAGGCTAACCAGCAGCGTCACTCCAAGCAACCCGGCGACACCAATAAACAATCTTATCGTCTTAAGGCAAGCCAATATCGCTTCAATCGGAGCCACCAATTCTCTCAGATCGAATTTAATATGTTCGTTTGTATATTTTGTTTCTTCGAGAACGGTTTTGATGAAAACATTGTCTCTACTCAACCTCTCCATGGATTCTCTTACCTCACGTGTCTGGATATTGGCCTTTCTAAGTTCATTGACCATGACCTCTAATCTGGAGTCCATTGATTTGACATCTTTGGCAAAATCATCTGGGTCCACCATATAGTTCTCTCCTTTTGTGGCGAGTGGTACTGTTTCATCGAGCTTTGAATCGTAACCCCAGGTCTCCGAGATTACAAATGAACAACACGGTGAATAGCCCACTTCCCCTAATCTTGATCTAAAGCCATCAATCACCAACCCAGACACGCCAATCGGTGGTAGATTTCAGATATCTTTCGAGAACGCATCCATATTGCTACATCTATAAGAATCACTTAAATGGAGTATTAAAATGGCAGTCTGGCGCATTTGATTTAACTTAAATAGCAATCTGAATTCTAAAGACGGATTCACACCGTCTTATTTCGAAGTGGGTTTCCGGGCTAACGGAATTGAGCGATAATTTCGGCAATCTGCCTGAGATGGTTGGCCCGAACACCGATCTGAGTGCCGTACTGGGATCTAATATCCTCATTCACCGATTTAAGGGCATCTGGATCAATATAATAAAGGTCCTTGCCCGAACTGTTGTCAAAACCAGCCTCGATCCATTTAACTACCTGGTACAGGCGGGAGTTATCAAGGAGTTCAAGAGTCTCGATAATTTCCTCTGATTGAATTGTTTGGGAAAAGACAGCCTGCGGATCAAACTTTTCCAATAACGAATCTATGTCGGATGGAGTATTTGAAATCAGGCTCCAGAAACTATCCAGCTTCATTACATGAGCTGCCTGGTAATATTTACTGTTCTGTTCCAGCATATATATATATACCTCCCGGCAATTGGCAAATCGATTGCTATCCACATCAAAGATGTTGATTTCTTTATATTGCATATCGCCGGAAGCATAGAGTGAATCAACCGAGTCAATAAACTGCTTCTTGAGATCGACTGGATTGTAATCAACAACACCGCAGGCTATATCATCGATAATCCTCTCCGCCAATAGCATCAGTGTGACCGGGTTGGTGATGTCACAGTTATCGAACAGGGACGAAAGCATTGACTCAAATACCTGTCGCGCATCGTCGTCGGCGAGTTGATAGTAATTGTCCTTATCAAGATACGAATCATAATGTTGCTCGTTAACCCAGCTATCGAAATCTCCTTCAAAATCTGCTTTGATGTAATATCCATTCCTGACAATACTGAATAATCCTTTAAGTGAAATCTGGTCCAGACGATAAAACACGGTATCCAGCAAAAGCCTGATTTCCGGGGTTACAACTCCGGTTTTCTGATCTTCGAAATATCCCATATTTACTAGAAACTTGAATCCCTTGTTACCCGCATGATTCCCATTTAGCAATTCGTCACGATCTTTTCGTTCAACCAGATACCTTGCCACTAATATGAGCGCCGAGAACAACGTCATGAAGTAGGTAAACGCCATTCCTCTCGATAGTTTGAAGTGCATACTGTTGTGGCGATAAATATATTCGTAGAGCTGAAGGGCTTCGGCAATGATTCTGATATTTCTAACAGTCGCATGATCAAGCAATCGCTCAAACGAAGAAAAGTTTTTCTTTATTATTGAGCGAATGAAACTTTTTGAGGCCTTACTACTGTAATCGACCAGATCGAGTGAAATGCCTATTATTTTTCGATAGTCACTTTCGTAGCGATAGATATGTCTGATCGTCTTTTCCCTGGCACTCGAAAAAGCATAAACTGCACTGGGTGGCATCTCTTCAAGATTACCAATCAGAATGCATTTCAAATTTTTATGTTCCACCAGTCGATTGATATAAGAGAGACAAAGATGCAGGTCTCCGTGCCAACGCTCCAGGTCATCAAGGCATACCACCACCGATTGGTCGGGGCCGCTATCGCTTGTAGCAGTCGGTACCCGTCTGGTGTTGCCTGAATAGTGACTCATCCCGACCGCTTCCTTTTCAATCCCTGGCAATGAATGAAGCTCAGTTCCAACGGACTTATTTCTTTTCGAATGGATTGCTTCGATCTGGGCGTCGATCTCAATATCGATCTCGTCGAAAGAACTCAGACCATACAGTGACGTGTAAACGAAATTTGTTGCTGCTCGCCCGGGGATGATTGAATGCCAGATGAAGTGGGTTTTGCCGACTCCCCAGGGACCATCGATCATTATTGCATACTTAGAGTTGCCTCGATCCAGATAGGCATTTATTGCTCGGGAAATAGTGTCTGAATTTGTCATTACTCGATAGCAGCCGTTTGATAATTTGCTGGATAAAAGCTCGTCTTGCGGAAGCCTGCACAGCAAAAGATCATACCTAAACGCCGGATTGATGCCCTTCTTCTAGCTACAACGAATATTTGATGCAGTACTCCCGAAACCCTGTTGTCTCGGACAGCAGGAAACGAAATTTTGTGAATTATCTCTTAGATTTTTTGTCAAAGTTTTGACGTGATTCACATAAAGATATTTTCTCCGATAGGAGATTTCCTTAAAAATCAACCGGGTAGGTGAGCCGTTAAGGCTGTTTTCTATAGGTAGCAATTTAAAGATATCACCGGTGATTATGGAAGTTCCGGTTTGCGAAGGTTTCGATCGAAGTGTTCGGTATCTTCGGGATCGATGTGGAGGGTCATTCCGGGTTGCATCATTTCTCAATCGTTGCTTGTGGATCGCATTCCAGAATACGATCGATAGCCTGTTCCTGGCCGGTTGTCGCCACTGGATCCTGCATTTTGCGTGTCCGTTATGGAAAAACCCTGGCCGGGTAAGTGGCATTCAGCCAATAAATTAATATTAATCTGCATAATAGTCTGCATTGGGTTTTCTATGAAATTTCGTCATCGCCTCTGATCCCCTTATGCGTAGTGGGTTTTGTGGTATTCTGCGCGGGCCTGGTGGAGCAAACCACCCATAACTAGAGGTTGTATCATCAACGAGGAAGCCTGCGGCCTTCTCGAGCGCCCGCGTCACGGACTTAATCGTAAATCGCGGTGCGTAGTGGCTCCAGTTGAGTCTCGTATCTTTTCCATAGATTTATCGAGTCCTTGTAAATCGGTTGGCGCACCTGGGCTTTGCTTGCGGTGGCGACCTTTCGGCGGGTCTTGTGAAACTGAAGGCATGCGTCGTCCCAGGGCAAATTGCAATACTCGAGTAATTTTCTTATTTGATTTTCCTGGTCGGATATAAGAGCCTCATAGTTCAGATCGTAAATAAATCCTGGCAGGGTATTCTTCCAGTGCGCCATTAAATCCAGGTACAGATTGTAATACTGTCCCAGTTCCTGCAACTCATAGGAATAATAATGGCCAGTGGTAAAATAGTTCTTAAAGATAGACAGGCAGTTGTCCATCGGATCACGGGTACAACAGATGATCTTCGCATTGGGCAGGATGGCATGGATAAATCCAATGTGCAGGAAATTGTGCGGCATCTTATCGGTAATGAATTTCGAATCCGCCGAATGTTCGCGCAGTTTTGCAATGTATTTCTGCCCAAAATCTTCAAACGCTGTCGTATTCAAATCAGCAACCGAAAGCGGGTACACGCTTGAGGAACTGCCGGGTTCCATATTCCTTACCATGTCCGACATAACGCTTAGCTCACCGGCGCCAAAAACTTCAGGATGACTGGCTAGAATTTGTTCGGCCAGGCTGGTTCCCGAGCGCGGCATGCCAAGAATGAAAATCGGTGTCGAATCCAGATCTCCGCAGCCCTTGCGAGCCGAGAAAAATTCAGCACAGAAAATCGATTTAATATTACTGAATTTATCCTGTTCCCGGGATAGCGAATAATCAAACGATGCGCGAGTTAACCGGTTTGCCTTTAGTATATGTTCCATTGATTCCGCATACTTCCCAAGATCTTCGTATGCCTTCCCCAGGGCAAATGCCAGGTGTATTTCCTGTTCCTCGGTAATGCTCTCGTCTGCATTCAGTAATTCCATTGCCCGAACATCATCATCAAGTTCAGTAAATTTCTTGTTTTTTGAAATAGCCCGGTAAGCTGCCGCGTATCCCGGGAAGATATCAATAGCTCTGCGATACGATGCAATCGCATCCTCAATCTCCCCCATGTCAGTTAGCGCGTTTCCCATTCCGAAATGAGCGTCTTTACTTCCAGGGTTGATTTCAATCGATTTTCGAAACGCCGCAATTGCATTGTCTATCTCGCCCATGCCACTAAGCGCGCTGCCCAGCCCATTGTAAGCCTCGGTATGCTCTGGATCTATTTCGATGGCTTTGCGATACAGCTCGATCGCCTTCTCTTTCTCCTCCAGCTTACTGAAAATATTTCCCATTCCGTTGTACGCATCCCTGTACCCCGGATTTATCTTGATCGCACTACTGTAAGCCGCTAGTGCCTGTTTATATTCCTTCTGCTCGCTTAACACATTGCCAAGCCCATTGTAGGCGTCACTATTCGCAGGATCGATTGCAATGGCCTGCTTAAATTTAGTTTTAGCTGCGTCCAGTTCCCCGAGTTCGGCCAACACTCCGCCCAGGTGGTTGTAGGTACCCGCAAAATCCGGGTCGAGTTCGATTGCACGCCGGTAACAATCGGCTGCTGCTTCAGCACCGCCCGAGCCTCGTAACGCATTACCCAGATTCTCGTGCGCCTCGGCATAGTCCGGTTGCGCGGCTATGGCCTTGTTGAGCCACTCGATAGCGTCTTCGTTATTGCCCTGTAATTGCAATGTGTTTCCCAGATTATTGAGTAGAATCGGGTGATTCGGTTTTATTTCCAATGCTTTCCGATAAACCTGCGCAGCCTCTCCCAGTCTACGGAGATCGACCAGCACATTAGCGAGATTGTTATAGGCTTCGACGAAATCCTTGCTGATATTGATCGCTTCCGCATAGACCCGCTCGGCATCCCTCAGCTGCCCTTTTTGATGAAGCTCCATGCCGCGCTGGTAGTGCTTGATTGCTTTTTCGTCATACATAATAAAATATGGCTTCCGATTCAGGAATGCAGGTAAGACTCGCCGTTTATGTTAATGATACTGTACGTCGCCAAACCAACTTAGGCCGATCGCGCCCTGATTTAGGAGACAGTTCAACTCGCCAGGTTTAAATTTTTTCGGTTATCGTAATGTATCTTGCGGCATATGGCCACGGCGTCCGGTTTGATCGTTTCTCTCCGATCCAGTGTTACCTGTCCCGGACCGCAAAACACATTAGCCGGCGTCATAATCAGTATTGGATTTTCCTCGAAACATTCTTGCCACCCGCGATCCTCTTTTAGATCGCGGGTTTTGTGTTATTCTTGCCGCGCCTGGTGGAGCAAACCACCCATAACTAGAGGTTATATCATGAACGAGGAAGCCCGCGGCCTTCCCGAGCGCCCGCGTATTCGACCCGCGGATGCCCGCTTTTCTTCAGGGCCATGCAAAAAATATCCCGGCTGGGATATTACCCATCTAAACACTGATTTCCTTGGCCGCAGTCATCGCGCCAAACTCCCCAAACAGCGTCTACGTGACGCCATCGATATCTCGCACCGTATGCTGGGCTTGCCGCCTGACTGGAAACTCGGCATTGTTCCCGGCTCCGATACCGGCGCCTTCGAGATAGCGATGTGGTCTTTGCTCGGTTCGAAACCGGTCGATGTGCTGGTCTGGGAGAGTTTTTCCAATGACTGGGCGAAAGATCTGCAGGCGCTCGGGATCGATCATTTAAACCTTTACCAGGCCGAATACGGCGAGCTTCCGGATCTGGGTCAGGTAAATCCTGAGCATGACCTGGTGATGGTTTATAACGGCACTACCAGCGGCGTCTGTCTGCCTGACCTGGAATGGCTGGACGCAGGTCGTGACGGACTGGTTTTATGTGACGCGACCTCCGCCGCTTTTGCCATGCCGATTGATTTCGACAAGCTCGATGTGGTCACCTGGTCGTGGCAGAAAGTACTCGGTAGCGAGGGTGCGCACGGTATGCTTGCGCTTAGCCCGAGGGCTGTAGCCAGGCTTGAATCATCATCGCCGCGCTATCCGCTACCGAAACTGTTTCAGCTGACCAAAGGTGAGAAATTAGTCGAGGGTATTTTCAGCGGAGCCACGATCAATACGCCCAGTATGCTGGCGCTGGAGGATTTGCACGCGTCGTTGGCCTGGGCCGAACGCGAGGGTGGAGTCGAGGCGCTGTGGCGGCGCACACGCAGCAACTTCGATTGTCTCGATGCCTGGGTGAGTCAAACGCCCTGGGTCGACTGGTTACCCGGCGATCCGGCGACCCGTTCGCCAACTTCGATGTGTTTAAAGATCATCGATATTGATTTTGTCGGGCTATCGCTACAGGATCAGCAGCAGGCGATCAACGCGATGCTCGCCAGTCTGGAGCAGGAAAACGTTGCCTTCGACATCGGCAATTATCGCAATGCACCGCCCGGGTTTCGTATCTGGGGCGGTGCCACGGTTGAAACCAGTGACCTGCAGGCATTGACGTTGTGGCTCGACTGGGTTTTCGCGGAGTTCAAACTATCAACACAGGAGCAGCAACATGACTAAGCCAAGGGTTTTGATTTCCGACTCGATGTCGAGCCAGGCCGTGACGGTGTTCGAAGAACAGGGTGTCGAGGTGGTGCAATCGAGCAAGCTCAGCGAAGCCGAATTGTTCGATATGATCGGTCAATTTGATGGCCTCGCGATTCGCTCCTCCACCAGGGTAAGCGCCGAGTTACTCGAACACGCGAAGAATCTGAAGGTGGTCGGACGGGCCGGTATCGGTGTCGATAATGTCGATGTGCCGGCCTGCACGCGGCGGGGAATAGTGGTCATGAACACTCCGTTGGGTAACGCTATCACCACCGCCGAACACGCGATGGCGATGATGCTGGCGCTGGCGCGGCACATACCGCAGGCGAACAGCTCTACCCATGCGGGAAAATGGGAAAAGTCGCGTTTTATGGGGGTCGAGCTGACCGGCAAATTACTGGGCCTTATCGGAGCCGGTAACATAGGGTCCATCGTCGCCAGCAAGGCGATCGGTTATGGCCTGCATGTGCAGGCTTACGACCCCTACCTGACCGAGGACCGCGCTGCCAGGCTGGGTATTAAAAAAGTCGAACTGGATACCTTGCTCAGTAGTTCCGATATTATTTCGTTACATGTACCCAAAACGCCTGAAGCTGCCAATATCATAAGCGCCAGCGCGATCAATAAAATGAAGAAGGGTAGTATGCTGATCAATTGCGCACGAGGTGGCCTGGTCGATGAGCTGGCCTTGCTGGCCGCACTCAAGAGCGAGCATTTGAAAGGTGCCGCACTCGATGTTTACGAGGTCGAGCCGGCGCGGGAAAATCCGCTGTTCGAGCTCGATAACGTGATCTGCACGCCCCATCTCGGTGCTTCGACGATCGAAGCACAGGAAAAGGTCGCGATTCAAATCGCCCAGCAAATCAGTGACTTCCTGCTCACCGGGGCAATCAATAACGCGATTAACGCGCCCAGTATCAGTGCCGAGGAAGCCCAGTTATTGCGTCCCTACCTGCAGTTGGCGCAGTGCCTGGGTTCATTCGTCGGCCAGTTGACCCACGACCCGATCAGGACATTGACGGTCACCTATGGCGGTGAGGCCAACGACCTGAACGTTTCCCCGTTGACGGTGCAGGTAGTGCAGTCGATCCTCGAGCACCACAGCAGTTACGTGAATTCGGTCAATGCGCGGGAGGTTGCGCGGGATCGCAACATTAACGTGATCGAGGCTCACAACGAAGGCCGCGACGAATATCCTTGCCGGATTACTGTTGGCGTTGAGACCGAAACGAGGTCGCGCAGTATTTGTGGCACGCTGATTCAAAATCGACCGCGCGTGATCGACGTGAAGGGAATTCCGCTCGAGTCGAAGCTCGGCGAACACATGCTTTACATTACTAATGATGACAAGCCGGGCGTTATCGGTAATATTGGTACGTCCACCGCGGAACGCGGCATCAATATTGCTAACATGCACCTTGGTCGTGATACTCGCAACGGTAACGCAATAGTGCTGATTGAAATTGACGAGGAGCTGGGTAATGACGATCTCGCGCATCTGCGTTCGTTGCCAAATATCACCGACGTCCAGTATTTGCATTTTCCGTCCCTGCGATGATTGAAGACGCCTCTATTCAGGCACCGCGGTGGTTAGGGCGCAGTAACGCACAACAGCCATTCGTGATTACAGTTTGCACGGCAGGCGAATGTAGTGACGCCCTGGCTTTGCTGGATACGGAGCTGGGTGACCTGCAAATCCGTGAACATAGACCGCTGGCGACCAATGCCTGCGATGTAACCGTCGACTGTGATCCCGACACGGCATGGTCGCTGCTGCTGTCCTTGCGCACAAAGCTGGTTGATGCGGATGTCTATATCCAGCCGCAGGAATCTCGAGGCAAGCGCCTGTTGATCTGTGATATGGACATGACTATCGTTGCCGCCGAGACGCTCGATGAGGTTGCCGCGATGCTGGGCCTGGGCGAGCGAATTGCCGCAATTACGACGCGCGCGATGCATGGCGAGATCGATTTTAACGCCGCCTTGCGTGAACGCATTACCATGTTGGCAGGACAGCCCGAGCAGGTATTTCACGATATAGTTGAACACCTGCAGCTGAATCCCGGGGCAGAGCAGTTGCTCGCCGCGGCAGCTGCTGCCGGGGTACATACTATTCTGGTCAGCGGCGGTTTTGCGCAGGTTGCCGAACCCGTCGCGCGGCGACTCGGTTTTGACGAGGTGCATTGTAATCACCTGGAAATTGACGCGGGGAAACTGACTGGAAAGGTAAAATCACCGATTATAAACGCCGATTTGAAATGCAGTCTGCTGCAGCAGCGTGCGCAGGCTCTCGGATTGACGCTGAGCGACTGTTGCGCCATTGGCGATGGCGCCAATGATCTGCCGATGCTCAGGGCTGCCGGTCTTGGCATCGCTTATCATGGCAAGCCGGTCTTGCGTGCAGCTACCAGCTGCCACATCGATGCCACCGATCTCGCAAGCGCGATTTACTTCATGGGCCTGGATCGCGTCAGCGTTACCTGAGACCTGGCGCTTACAGCGCAAACAGGATATCGGAACGGATGATGTACTTCTTGCCTGAAGTGATTTCCTGCGAACTGTGCATACAGTGCAGCGGGTGCATGCCGTGGGGGAAACACAGGGCGCCACCGACCGGCGTGCGCACATCAATGATTTCGGCCTCCTCGGACTGTCGGGCAGGGCGCGCAGGGTTTGCCTTGCTAACGTAGAACTGGGTCGCGCCACCTAAGTAGTCGTCGGTTAGAAACAGCAAGAAGCTCAATTGACTCCAGCGGTCGTTATAGGCGTTGTCGATCAGCTCACCGTCGATGACACGCGATCCGGGCCAGGAACCATCGGTATGCGGTGCGAAGTAATCTCCCGGGCCGTAACGATAGAAGCGAAAGCGTGAATTGATTCCAAGTGCTGCCTTTCCGCTATTGAATTCGTGGTCATCCCGCACCAGCGACTGGCAACGCTGCCAGATGATGGCGTTGGTCTCGTCATCGATGACCCAGGTCATGCTGTCATTGTGCCGGATAGAGCGCGGTAACGAGACCGCGGCGTCCTCGAGGTAGCCGAAGGTTTCGGTGAGATCGATCAGTCGCCGGCATTCCTCTGTCGACAAAACATCGAGCATCTGGAATGCTCTCGGGACCGCGTCTATTTCGAGACGTTGCACGGGCGTGTTGTAATCGGTTTCGAGGTTCGCCGGATTGCTGTTACGACAGGCCCAGGCTGGAATCGCCGGATTTTCGGCCCCCGCTTCGCGTTCGACGATGTAAAAATCAGCTTCAGTCATACCCGGTGAAACAACCAGTCTGGAATCGATCGGCAGATTAAACCAGAAGCGCGACCGGGCCGCCATGGCCCGGCGAAAAATATTGATCATGCTCGCAATATATGACACTTTTAGCATCAACCTGCCGGTAGCGGGCAGGGCCGTACAGTTGCAGCCAGGCTGTGAAATATTACCCAAGGAGAGCGGAACTCGATGAAAACGATACAGCAACCCTGGTTTCAGGTACAACGCATACGTGATGATGTGTATTGCATTACCGAGCCCTGTTACGCCTGGCAAAATCGTGCCAATCTCTGGTTGATAAAGGGGCGTGATGCGGACCTGTTGATCGATACGGGACTGGGTGTTTCCAGTCTGAAATTATACCTGGCCGATCTGCTCGACAAGCCGCTCAAGGTGGTTGCCAGCCACGTACATTTTGATCACAGCGGTGGATGCCATGAGTTCGACGAGGTTTACATCCACCAGCATGAGCACCAGGCGCTTTGTAGTGGGGATCAACAAATGATTTTAAGTTCACCCGAATGTGGTTTTGTGCCCGACAGTGATTTTGACTCCATCCCCTACCAGGGTTTCAGCGCCAGTGACTATGCAGTCAAGGCCTGCCCGCAAGCGCGGTCGATTATAGATGGTGACATCATTGATCTGGGTGACAGGGCATTTGAAGTGATGCATTTACCCGGTCATTCATCCGGTTCCGTTGGATTGTACGATCTGGACAAGCAGTATTTTTTCTCCGGAGATGCGGTTTACGATGGCGAACTGCTGGATAATCTGGAAGATTCGGTGGTGGATGATTACATCAGTTCGATGGAGAAGCTGCTGCAATTGAAAACCGATGAAATAAGACCGGGACATTATGCAAGCTTTGATCGGCGCCGGTTACGGCAACTGGTCCGACAGTATATTAAAACGAGAAAAGCGCCTTTGTGCCCGGCCGAAAATTAGTTGCCAGGTTTGTCGTCGAATTTGAGGTCTTCTGGCCCGTGGCCCGCAGCTCGAACATGTGGAGAAACTCGTGAAGAAAAAACTGTTCCTGTCACTATTGCTAAGTCAACTGATTGCCTGTTCGGCGGAAGTAGGGAGTGAGAAATGGTGTAACAATCTTGAGCAGAAACCAAAAGGTGACTGGACTGCTAATGAAGCAGCGGATTACGCGAAGCACTGTATTTTTAAATGAGCAGTACGCGATCTGATCGTTATCTGTTTTGCTTGCGTCCGGGCAGTCATAATCAAACAGGCTGATATTTTAATTATCGGTGGCGGGCTTAGCGGGCTCGCCGCAACCTGGCAATTACGGGCTGCCGCGCAAAACGCGAGCGTGATCGAAGCCCGCGATCGTTTCGGCGGCCGAATACTGACAGTTGGCAACGATTGTGATCTTGGCCCTTCGTGGTTCTGGCCCGGGCAACCACTCGTGGCCGGCTTGCTCGAACATTTCAGAATTCCGCACTACGCTCAGTACGCCGATGGTGACATTTTGTTGCAGCGAGCGGACCGTCATATCGAGAGAAGTAGCGGTCCGTCGCCAATGACTGGATCGCGGCGCATCCAGGGCGGAATAAATCAACTGGTTGAGGCGATAGCCGCGCAAGTTGATAACTCCCATTGTTTCCTGGGCCACGTGGCGACGGCACTCTCGCTCGATGGAGATGCAGTTATCGTCGATGTAAATGAGCCATCCGGACGCACCCGGGTGCATGCTCAACATGTCGCCCTGGCGATACCGCCGAGGCTGGCGGCAGAGCTCGAATATACTCCTGAACTACCCCTGGAAGTCATGCAAACACTGGCTGGGACGCCTACCTGGATGGCGGGACACGCGAAGTTTTTCGCGGTCTATGATCAACCCTTCTGGCGCGAGAAGGGACTCTGTGGAACCGCTCTGAGCCAGCTTGGACCCCTGGCGGAAATTCATGATGCGTCACCGGGTGCTGAAAATATTTTCAGCCTGTTTGGATTCTCCGGCCTCGACTCGCAGAGCCGGCAGGCTATGGGTCAAGCTGAATTCATTAGGCATGCGACGATGCAACTCTCAACCCTGTTCGGAGACCAGGCTAATAATCCGCAAGCAGTATATTTCCAGGATTGGAGTAGTGAACAATTTACTGCCAGTGTTGCCGATCGCAGGTCGCCAATCCGCCATCCTCATTATGGTCTCGATTTTCGTACGGGTACTGGCTGGGATGGGAAACTAAGCTTTATTTCCACCGAAGCATCGTTTGGCAATGGTGGTCTGCTCGAGGGCGCGCTGGAATCGGGAGTTGGCTTTGCCAGACGGATGACGGGCACGGGTGGCGGCGCTCAATGATGATCGCATCTCACTGCCCCGTTGATTATTTATAGCTGGGGTTTACCAAAGGCCGACGTTTACTGGTGGAGCCTGGTGAATAAACGTTAGCAAGATTCTGCTGCGCGCTTCCGGAGCCGAATTCGATGGCTTTGAGATACATTTCCGATGCCGTTTTTGTATTTCTCCTGGTGCCATATCCATTTTGGTACATGATGCCGAGACTGTTATAAGATTCAGCCAGAAACTCTGTGGCAATTTGCAGGCTGTGTGGCTGGAAAGCAAGGGGCGTTCGGATAGCCAGTTCGAAATACTCTTTCGCTAGAATATCATTCTGCTGAACGCCTATACCGAAGTAATACATGTAACCCAGCTTGTATGCGGCCAGCAGCGAACCGTTATATGCGGCAGTGCTGTAGGCCATGGAAGCTTTGACGTAATCGGGTGACGAGCTGTTAAAATGTGACTCGGCGATTTCAAAAAACTGGTGGGCTTCTTCCAGGCGGAGTTTGATTTTCTCCCTGGCGGTAATGTTTTCCGCACTGTATGCATCGTAAAGACTGAAATCGAGCGAATCGAGAAACTCTACCGGCTTTGGCTGCATGTATGCCAGGGAGGCAATGAAAAAAATAGCAAATACGGTTACGGCAACACTGGATGTACCGGCGTTCTCTCTTATCCAGACAATTTTTTGTTGATGGTCTTCGAACAACCGATTCGCCGTGTGGATGACTTTTTGTGCTTTCCTGAAATAGATATAGTTGCCAAACAGCGCGATAAAAATAAAGGGTAGATAACAAATAATCGCAATCGGCAGTAACGACGAATAGTCATTTTCGAGAGCCCGCGGGGCATAGTTGTTAAAAACAGCGAGGCTTGCGAGGAATATTGGCCAGAAGATAATTGTAACCAGCCATAATCTCCGGTATGTCGTCCAGATAAACATCAATGCAAGTATGCCGAGTGGAATTTGCAGCAGCATTGCATCATGCAGGAGCTTGTACTCAGATGCACCGGGATAAAGGTTTATTGCCAGTATTATAGCTGCGAAAAACAGGATCGAGAAACTCAGGATTCTCATCAAACGCCGGTTTGTTTTTATTATGGGAAAGGGGTTCGAATTTGCGGTTTGCCTGAACTCGTTGAAAACTACCAGGTAGTAATCGATAGTATCCCTCGGGCTCAGGAAAATATTTGGTTTGCCGATGAAGGCTCTTTGCAACTCGGCTTCCAGTCTTTCTTCTTTAAAGGTAGATTTATCGGCGCCCTGTTTTTTTCTGCGTCGCGAACTGGCGGTGTAATGAGCATGAATATTGAAGGCTTTATCCGCGATAATCGCGGCCAGTTTTTTCCGGCAGCCGTTTTGCACCAGTTGGCTGGAGATTTGGCTCTCGTTCAATCCGGTTTGTGCGAGTTTGATGGCGTAGTCCAGCATGGCGTCCCAGAAAACGGTATCGGCGAACTCCTCGCCTGACTGGTTTCTGGAATGCCTGGAACTGGAATAACTGCCGGATTCCCCCGCAGCCGAACTTTTGTAGCGGTAATCCTTCGAGGATTGTCCCGACGAATGACGGTCTCGATCGGTGTGGTAACGCTCAGACAGGAATTTGTATGCTTCTGCCGCCTGGTGAAAACGCTCCTTCGCCTCGGCCGAGTTATCGCTTCTATCCGGGTGCCATTTCATGGCTTCCCTGCGGAAGGCTATTTTAATGTCCTCCAGGCTTGCGTCTCTGGAAATACCGAGAATATCGTAGGGATCCATCAAACCTGCCCTGACTGAGCTGCCTTGCCGCAAATTCTGCCGAAACCTTTATCTGGCAAGGGAATTACCTGGATAAGGTTGAAGTGGCTACAACTATTGAACGCTGCGCTGCCGCTGCCAGGCGCTACTCGACGGATCGCCTGCGATGTCGATGGCCACGTCGTATCAATCGCCGTGAAAGCGAGCAATCTCAAACAGCCGACGACGTCTTGCTCTATAGCTGGGTTATCCACAAAATGTCCTGACTCTTACAATCTGGCAAAAGTCGCACAGTATTCACAGGGTTGTTTATAGTATGGCCGCAAAAATAATGGAGCAGATCAGGGCATCATTGTTTCATCTGGAAACGAATGCCTGAACGGTTTGAAGAATTATAGTACCAAGTGATGCAGGGCAGGAATAAAAATCTCAATGTTGCCAGAAGTTTTTCTACAGATTGTGCCGATAACAGAAAACGGACGGGATCCGGGCCAATCAGAAGGGTAGCGTCGTTGAATGGCAAATATATACCCTGTAAACGTCCGGATTAAGTATTTTCTGGATTTTATGTCAATAGCCAATATTTCGCCGAATCTATTGATATTAATAGCTATACTTATGCTCCTTGTGTTTTTTATAACGCTAACGAGAAAGAAAATGATTATGAAAAGACAGCTCCAGACCAGTAGCCGTGTTGTTCGTTTTCCGGCAACTTTGCTGGGGCGAGCAACGCCGTTGAGGCAACCGGGCATCTACGAAGACAACAGAATCTGACCATCATAGCCGTCATTACATGAAAACTGTCCCTTTCTTAAGCCTGCTGTTAATTGTCTCTGCCCACTTCAGTCCGGGTGTTCAGGCGCATGAAAGCTTTCGTGTGCTGGCAATTCACGCCTACAGCCAGGAATACCCCTGGACAAAGTCACAGCATCGGGGATTTGTCGAGGAACTTACCGAGAATTCCCTGATACCCGTCAGTATCAGTACCGAGTACCTTGATACAAAGCGGCGTACTTATAACGATGATTACGCACGCCAGTTCAGACGTTATCTGCAGGTAAAATACACCGGGTACAAGCCGAACCTGATATACGTGACGGACGACTATGGCTACCAGTTTGCCAGAAGTTACCCGTTGAAATTATACCCGGATGCACCCGTCATTTTCTCTGGTGTCAACGACTACAGAATCATCGACGACATCAAGGACCTGCGCGTTCGGGGCGTGTTTGAAAAAAAGGATATCTTAAGAAATCTTGACCTGATACATACCCTCGATAAACAGGACGCAGATATTATTATTCTGGGTGACGGCTCCAGCACTTATCAGGTGATTGAAACCGAAATAAGGCAGCAACTGGAGAGATATCCTGATATCAGGGTTGAATTCATCGTTGAGAACAATATGGAGGAACTAGTTGAAATCCTCAAGGCCAGCAGTCAGAAATATCTCTTCCTCACCAGCATAGGCGAAATCAAGGGGCATACTGATTTGTTACTCAACCCGGAAACGGTCGTTGAAGAAATTGTCGAGCTGGACAAGTTTGCAATTTTCACGATGGAGGATTCTTATTTTTTCGATGGCGTCATCGGCGGTTATGTCACCAGTGGAGAGATGCAGGGGGTCGAAGCGGCGAGGCTTGCCCTGGGCATGCAGAAGGATAGCGGTATTCATAAAATCGAAAACAATCTCGTTAGCCCCAACACCTATATTTTTTAATCAATCAAGGCTAATGGAGCTGCGCATAAAGTTGCCGGAAGAAGTCGCTGAAAGGGCGGTATTGCATAATACTCCACCCACCTTTTATGAAAAGAATCGAACCCTGATCCTGGTTATTTCCACCCTGTTGATAGTCACTTCGGTATCAATCTTCGGCCTGGTGTTCTTTTTGCGCATCAAGAAAAGAAAAGACAGGAGGAGGCGAGAGGATAGACGTACGGCCCAGCTCGAGCGTTACCAGAATGCGATGATAGAGTGGTCCGAAGCTAGCCATGAAACTATCGAACATGCCTTCAAAATGGCAACCGAAATATCGGCAAACACGCTGGATGTGAAGCGTGTCGGCATATGGCTGTTTGACGAGGCTAGAACCAGTATCGAGTGTCGCATCGTCTACATTAGGGGCGAGGGGCATTCAAGTGGCGGGGCGTTTTTCAAGGAAGATTTTCCGCGCTACTTTGCAACCATGGAAACCGGTCGACGTATTGTCGTTGATGATGCAAGAAATGATCCTGCAACCAGTGAATTGACCGAGAAATACCTGTGCGATAACGATGTGTATTCTGTGCTTGGTGCCCCGATATTTTACGACGGTAACATCATTGGCGTGATCTGCCACGAACATATCGGTGATACCAGGAAATGGACAGTGAACGAACAGGAATTTTCCGCGTTGATCGCAAGCGACATTTCCCTGTCGCTGGAAGTAGACAAGCGAAAAGTAATCGAGAAAAATCTCGAGCACCAGGCATATCATGACTCATTGACCGGTCTTCCGAACAGGGCGTTGCTGCTGGATCGTATCAACCAGGCGATAAGGCATGCCAAGCGCAATAAATCCCTGCTTGCGGTTCTTTTCCTGGACCTGGATAACTTCAAGCAGATCAATGATTCTTTCGGTCACTCGGTTGGCGACAGTGTTCTGGTTTCGGTATCAGGAATGCTGAAAACTGCGCTGCGCGATATGGATACCATCGCGCGTTTGGGCGGCGATGAGTTCACGATTCTGTTGAGCGAGTTTGAAAAAGAAGAAGAAATCAACGAGATCACTGCCAAGCTGTTTGATATTTTACGGCGCCCGCTGATGATCAAGGGTAGCGAGCTTTTTGTTACTACCAGTATTGGAATCAGTGTTTTTCCAGACGATGGCGAAAACCCGGAAATCCTGTTACGAAATGCGGATGCGGCAATGTATCGAGCGAAAGAGCGAGGCCGCAACGGATTCGAATTTTACACCCATGACATGACGGAAAGAGCGTTGGAGAAAGTGCACATGATTGCGAGTCTGAATCGTGCGCTTGACAAGGGTGAATTCGAAGTCTATTACCAGCCACAGTATGATCTCCAGCAATAGCAGCTAACCGGGATGGAGGCGCTGATTCGCTGGCACCATCCTGATTTCGGTTTGCTCAGTCCCGAGCAATTTCTGCCTGCTGCGGAAGAGTCCGGATTGATTGTTGCCCTGGATCGATGGACGATGGGCCAGGGTATGCAACAAATGAAGTGGTGGAAAGATGAGGGCGTTGTGGTGGGTCGTCTTTCCCTTAACCTGACGATGCAGCAAATTGATCAGCCGGATTTCCTGGAATTTCTGATCGAGTTGATGCAGCAATATGACTGTGACGGCTCCTCGTTAGGGTTTGAAATAACGGAAGGCCAACTCATGAAAAACCCGGAAAGAACGATTGAAACACTCAATCAGATCAGCGCATTGGGCATAAAGATAGCGATAGATGATTTCGGAACAGGGTATTCGTCACTGGCTTACCTCAAGAAGCTCCCGGTAGACACGCTTAAAATCGATAAGGAATTTATTCGGGACATCCCCGGAGACGAAGATGATATGTCAATCGTGAAGTCGATCATCGCCTTGGCAAAAAGCATGAGAATAGATGTCCCCGCCGAGGGCGTCGAAACCGAAGCTCAAATTGATTTTCTGAGCGAAGAGGGTTGTGCGCTGATCCAGGGATTTTTGTTCTCACATCCAAAAACCGCCTTTGAGATTCCGGATTTAGCCAGTTACTGGGTGAAGGCGGCAAACTGGCGCTAGGGCCACACTTAATGCGATAGCTGACTGACACTCCGGTTTTTATTCATGCTAAAGTATGCGCAGCCGCAATCCCGAGTAGAGTGAATTATGAGCCAGGCAGCCAGCAAAGTAATCGAAGATACTATCCTGATAGAAAATCTACCCTATGATACCGATAGCGGGATCGCTCGTCGGGCCTCGATCGGGCTGATTGTACTGGCCACCGATTACACTATCGAGCACGAATGGCGTCAGGTTTTTGCCGGGCTTGAGGGTGTCGCGCTATACGCCAGCCGGATTCATAACGAAGACAGGATAACACCGGAAACCCTGCGCGCGATGGAGCCACGCATAATCGAATGTGCGCGGGTGATAACCCCCGACACACCGGTGGACGTAATTGCCTATGGATGTACCTCGGCATCGATGGCGATCGGCGAGGAACGGGTTTTCGCCAACATCAGGCAGGCTAAGCCCGATGCCAAAGGCACCACCCCGATTACCGCGGCGTTTGCCGCCTTCGACGCCTTCAGGGCGAAACGCATCGGAGTATTGACTCCCTATCCGGCGGACGTCAACAAGATAGTTTCTGACTACATCGCCGCGCGTGGGTACCAGGTGCCGGTATTTGGTTCCTTCAATGCCGATCGCGACACCGTGGTCGCGCGCATCACACCGCAGTCTATCGAGCAGGGCGTGCGCGAAATCATCAGGCATGGCGAGGTTGACGCGGTTTTCGTTTCCTGTACCTCGGTGCGCTTGATGCAGGTATGCGCCGAGCTCGAAGAGAGTCTCGGGATTCCGCTGACTTCGTCCAATCATGCCATGGCATGGCATGCGTTACGGCTGGCAGGTATAGACGACAAGCTGGGTCAGTTCGGCAGCCTGTTCGATTTGTCGCTGGATTCGTAGGTTTATACCTCAGTTAAAACCGGTTAGCCGATGTTACCGCTTGTAACGCCCCCCGATAGTATCTGTATTGTTCGGCTTTCGGCCCTCGGCGATGTCACGCATGCGGTTCCGGTGCTGCGCGCAATACAGCAACACTGGCCACAAACCCGGGTAACCTGGATTTGTGCGACGCTTGAACACAAGTTGCTGGCCGGACTGGGTGGTGTGCGCTTTGTCGTATTCGACAAGAATGCGGGCTGGAGGGGTTACCTGGATTTGCGGCGGCAGCTGGCTAACGAGCACTTCGATGTCATGCTGCAGATGCAGACTTCGGCGCGGGCTAATTTAACCGGTGCCTGTGTCAAGGCTCGTATCAAGCTGGGCTGGGACAAAAATCGGGCGCGGGACCTACATCGCTTTTTCATGACGCACACGATTCCGGAGACCGTGCGGGAACACCAGGTTCAGGGACATTTATCTTTCGCGCGAACCATCGGGCTGGATGTGCAGGAGCCGGTATGGAACTTCCCGGTTGACGACGAATCCATGGCTTTCGCGAAATCCGTGTTGCCCCCGGATAAACCAGTTCTGCTGATTTCTCCCTGCTCCAGCTACCCGCGGCGCAACTGGAGTGCGCCGCGTTATGCCGCCGTGGCCGATTTCGCGGTAACGCATCACGGGATGGCTGTGGTGCTATCGGGTGGGCCGACCGTGCTGGAGCGCGAAATGGGTCAGGCGATTGAGGATGCGATGCAGCAACAGGCGATTAACCTGATCGGCAAGGATACCCTGCCGCAACTGGTCGCCATGCTTAAGCGCGCGGATGTGGTTCTGAGCCCTGACGCGGGGCCTGCGCACCTCGCCAATGCGCTGGGCACAGCCGTGATCGCTTTGCATGCCTCTACCTGGTCGTTGCGCAGCGGGCCTTATAATTCGCTGCATTTGTGTGTTGATAAATTCGCACAGGCGGCGGAGCGCTTCCGCGGAAAGAGTCCACAGGAGTTGCGCTGGGGTACCCGCATCCAGGATGACGGCGTAATGGATTTAATCGAGATCGACGACGTCATCGAGCGCCTCGATATGGCGCTCGCCGCGAAAAAATAAACTTACTTTTGTTCTGGTAAGTGCCCAAAGCCGCCGTCTTAGATTCTATCGAAATTGTTGGATTCCCCCAATAGCGGACGCCGACGAAGACTACACCAGGGACGAAATTCGGCCAGAAGCGTAAGTAATCGGGAGATTTCCGCGGGAGTTGGGATTTCATCGTGGTAAGTACCAGTCAGTCCGGCCAATGGATTTGACGTTTGAACCTGTCTATACTGCGCGCAACCTCGCGAAAGGCCATATGACCAACTACGAAACCCCATGAGCACGGTAAACCTTTCCCTTCATTCGCTGCGGGCGCTCGCCGAAGCGATCCTCGTCGCTCACGATACAAGCGCAACCAATGCCGAACAGGTGGCCACAGCGCTCGTTGCAGCTGAGTCCGATGGCCAGCAGGGTCATGGTGCGTCGCGCATTCCGTCCTACGCCGCACAGGCGAAAAGCGGTAAGGTCGACGGGCACGCCACTCCGGTACTGAAGCAGGCCGGCGACGCGGCCCTGACGATCGATGCAGCTCACGGATTTGCCTACCCGGCACTCAACCTGGCGTTCGATGCCTTGTGCGAGCTGGTGCCGAAATGTGGCATAGCGGCGGCTGCCATCACGCGTTCCCACCACTCGGGGGTAGCCGGGCATCTGGTCGAACGGTTTGCCGACCGGGGACTGATCGGGCTGTGCTTTTGTAATACGCCCCAGGGTATCGCACCGTGGGGAGGTAACCGTGGCGTGTTCGGCACGAATCCGATCGCATTCGCTGCGCCACGACCTGACTCTCCGCCGTTGGTTATCGACATGAGCCTCAGCAAGGTCGCGCGCGGAAAATCAATGTGGCGGCACGGCATGGCGAATCGATACCGGAAGGCTGGGCGGTTGATTGTGACGGCGCTCCCACCACCGATCCAGATGCAGCCATGCAGGGTACCCTGCTGCCGATGGGGGCGCCAAGGGGGCACAACTGGTACTGATGGTCGAGGTACTGGCCGCGGCGCTCACAGCATCGAACTTCGGTTACGAAGCCAGTTCGTTTTTTACGGGAGCGGGCGACCCGCCCGGTGTTGGTCAGTTTATAATCGCGATCGACCCGCAACCCTTCTCGAATGGCGCCTTTGCCGCTCGGCTCGAGGCGTTGCTGTCGGCGATGCTCGAGCAGCCGGGGACACGGCTACCGGGTGCGCAGCGATTCATCCGCCGGGATGCGGCCGAACGTGACGGGGTCAATATCCCGCAAGCGCTCTACGACGAATTGGTCGCGATGCGCGATCCGGTGTGATTGAACGAAGGCATCGCGTCCGTGACCTGGATAAAGAAAAATGGTGCCGGGACAAGTAGTTAAACTCCGGGCCTGGCGATTACAAGACAGCTGCTTTTGGAAATCAGGCTGGAAAATGAATTACTCCGTCAAAACTGTCAGCAATTCGAATCATGGGCATCCAGGACGAGTCGAAGATCGCCTCTGAAATTTCTATTCTGAGCATCTGTTTTCCCCAAAGCAGACGCTAAAAAACCTCCCCGACATTGACAATCTTCAGCCATCACCGGGTTCTCATCTTTTGCAAGGCATCTTCGTAATCGACTCAAAATTCAAGCTCGATATTATCTCATTGCCTGATCAACATTTGTCAGACCCAATTTAAGAAAGAATTTCTTCAAAGAGATGAGTTGATACATGTCAATGGAGCTGCTTGAGGGTTCTGATGTAATCGAAATTCCAAATTCGACAAGGCAAATAGCTTGGTATCAGGTTTTTTTCTCGTATCTAAACTGCTCTCTAAACGCAGGCAATGGCTTGCTGTCGCTGCATTCCTTGCAGTGTCGCTTGGCTTTCCTCTCCAGGGTACCGGTGCAACACTGAGCCTCTCCAAGGATGGACCTGAGACGGCACGCGAAGGCGACCTGATTGAATACTCTCTCGAGGTTGTAAATGAAGGTACGGTGAGTGTCGCAGGTATCGAAGTGCTAGACACCCTGCCGGTCGAAGTCCAGTTCGTGCAGGCCACGCCGACCCCCGGCGGGACCTATAATTCCATATCCGGTATCTGGACCCTGCCGACGCTGGGTACGAGTACCAACGACAAGACGGCCGGTATAAAAATTCAGGCTCTGGTGAATCAGAACTTGATATACAGTCCAGCCGATGCAGTCAGCACAACAAACAGGGCGGAAGTCACAGCGCCGCCCGATCAGACGCCACTCGAGGCAACAGTCACCACGAACGTCATCTGTAGTTCCTGCATTGACTGGGAAATTGAGTCCGTCACATTCGAACAGGAGTACGCTAGCATCGACATTGATGATTACTACGGTCCGGGGGACATCGAATTGCGTTTCTATTTGCGAGTAAAAGTCGCCAACAATGGACCGGTGACCTCCAATGCGACAGTGAGTGTGGCACGTTTTGATATCGATGGTGGTGGCTTTGGGTCCATAAAACTGAGTCCTTCTTTGCCCGTCGCGGTAACTCTCGATCCCGGACAGACCGAGACAATACAGTTCAGTACCGCTAGAGTGAAAGGAGACGATCTGGATTTCACAGTCTCCTGGAAATTTGAGGTTAGTGATGTGGCGCTGTCAGACCCCGTCCTGCCGAATACGTCTTCCGGTTCCTATTCCAGCTCTGGCGGCGAATCTGACGACATTGAAGGATGCTTTATCGTCGCGTCCGCACATGGATCTTACTTGGCTCCGCACGTAGTAACTTTAAGAAATTTTAGAGATCGGCATCTTTTTACCAACCCTCTCGGGAAGTGGTTTGTAGCGTTTTACTACCGACATTCACCAGCCATAGCGGATTATATTCGAGAGCGCCAAACGCTCAGGGTGATCGTCCGGTCGGTGTTGGCTTTAGTCGTTTGTTCGATTGAATATCCTATCGCTGCAGTACTTGTTCTACTAATACTTCCACTAATCCTGGCCCGTCAAAGAAAACAGAGAAAAACCGAAACTTACGATTACGAAGCAATAGGTTCGGAGTCTCCTGTGGGTCGCGAATCACCTTAGAACTAACGAGTTTGGGCGTTAACTTTTTTGGATGTACCGGGGACACATACCAATAGTAAATCAATTCTGGACTCGGAAAATAAGGGTACGTGTCCTTCTATTGTTGTGCGATGGCGTTGGGCATCTGATAAAGGTTGCCTACCGCCGCTGATTGCCTGGGCTAGAGCGGCGGTTCTCCCGTTAGCTGACGCTGAAATAGGCTGAGTAGGAGACGTGAATCGGCCAGGAGCAGACGCTCGAAACCAGATTACCAGGGTTCGCAATGTGACCAACTTCGTCGTTTAAATTCTTCAAACTGAATAAAATTCGTCATTGTCGGCGCGTGACAGAGTAATTTCTCTTTCTTAGGAACAATCACTGGTTCCCATATCAAAGCCGCGTATCTTGGTTGACGGTGAAGCACATAGCTTTACTAGTATTAAGTGGAACAATTTTCGAGAAAATACAATCATGATTTGGGGAGTGCTATTACCTTTGGCTTTAAATTTTTCTTTATAGGCGGGCAAGTATTATTTAATTTACTTAACGTTAAGCGTGTGCCAGCCTTGGTTCATTAAAATTCACCTCTACGGAAACTGAATAGCCATGCCAAAATACAACGATAAATTTACATTAGACATCGATGATATTGCGCTTATAGAGAAAGCACTACGTGTTCTGTGGTCTGACGAAGAAAACAAGATTTCAACAGATCAAGTTTCCCCGATAAAAACAACAGAACGTATTAGGGATATTTACAGTTTGCTAGGGAAAATTTCTAACCAGAAAATCTATTACAGTGAAGTAAATAGAACCTCTTGTCCTTTAGGCTAAAATCAATACATACCAATCCGGTGGGAATTGTAAGTGCGTCGCAATACTCCCTGGAACCCCGGAGTAGTCATCGCCGCGGGGTTTCACATCGGCTGGCACGAAGCGCGATCGGAGCGTTCGAACAAGCCCGGATAGGGCCACTGATAGAGCAACTCGTATTATGCTGACTGCTAACTAAATGCCATCGTCTTTGGAAATAAATTAACTGTCACCTTATCCAATTCGCACATAACAACAAGCGCATGCAGCCGGCTATGCAGTTGGCGGCCGCTAATGCTGGGTGTTTAACGTCTGCTCTGGGTCATCAATCACCGCTGGTCCATTGTATTTGAGCGTCTGTTTCCCCGAAAGCTGACGCTGAAAATCGTTTCTCAGACTTCTCGAATCGGCCAACAACAGACGCCCAGTTATAAAGAGAATTTAATCTACTCTGATCTATATCAAGATCAGATAGATATTTATCAGTAGCCTTATCTACCAGTTCATAAAAAATAGTTTTGTTGGATGCTCGACATACTCGCAACATGGAATCAGGAGGGATCATGACAATAGCATCGAAATTGAAAGATTATCTGCAACAGCGGGAAATTAAATACAAGGTAGTGACTCATTCGCACAGTGAATACAGCATGGAGACCGCAGAAAAGGCCCATGTTCACGGTGATGCGCTGGCCAAGGGGGTGCTGGTAAAAGATGACGACGGTTACCTATTGGTTGTCTTGCCTGCCGACTACCACATTGAAATTGAATCCCTGCAAAAGTTGCTGAGGCAGGAGGTGGCGATGGTGGAAGAAGCTACGCTGGAGGAGGTATTCAGTGACTGTGAACTAGGAGCAGTGCCGCCCATCGGTATGGCCTACGGGATAAAGACAAGTTGGGACCCGCAATCCAGCCTTGGCAATCAGAGTGAAGTTTTCTTTGAGGCGGGTGATCACCAAAGTCTGGTGCGGATGAGTGGTGAGCAGTTCCACGAGCTGATGGCGCCGGCCGAGCGCGGGAAGTTCAGTCACCACATCTGACCGGCAGTTTTCTCCAAAGCCGACCCTGAAATGCAGGTGATGAGCTTCTCAGTTCGGCCAGTAACTGACGCTCAATTATAAAGTGGTAGTATATTTTAATCTCCTTAGCCTTATAGCAGGACTTGTAAGCACATAACATGGAGGGCAATGCGTAATCTGGTCACAGGTGGTACAGGCTTTCTTGGCAGCCATCTCATTGAGACCCTGGTAGCCCGGGGTGAGTTAGTACAAGCCCTGGTGCGCCCAGGCAGCGATACCCGCCTGCTGGAGCAACAGGGTGTTGAGCGAATCACTGGCGACCTTGGGGACCCAGCATCCTTGAGCATAGCTGTAGCTGGAGTGAATCGTGTCTACCACTGCGCCGCTTTGACCTCGGATTGGGGTTCTTGGTCGGCTTTTCAGGCAGCCAATGTCGAGGGTGTTCGTAACCTTCTGGATGCCTGCTTGGCTACCCATATCGAGAAATTCATCCACATCAGTACCACCGATGTGTATGGTCACCCCGATCATACAGCCAACGAGCAGACTCCATTCAAGCTTCGCGGCTGGCCATACGGCGACACCAAAATCCGTGGCGAACAACTGGTATGGGATTACCATTGTCGCTATGGTCTCCCAGTCACTGTCGTCCGCCCGGCTGCCATCTACGGACCACGTTCACCTACCTTTGTCGGTGAAATCGTGGGCCTGCTGCAGAAAGGTGAAATGGTGCATATCGGCACCGGCAAAAAGCCGGCGGGTCTTGGCTACGTCAGCAACGTTGTCGATCTGGTGCTATTGGCAGCTGATGCCGAGGCGGGCCTGGGGCAGGCCTACAATGCGAATGACGACTCAATGGTTTCGTGGCGAACCTATGTAAATCGGCTGGCTGATATGCTTGGCGAACGGCATCCCTTCATAACCCTGCCATATCGTCTCGCCTACCTTCTTGGCTGGGCCATGGAAGGTAGCTACCGCTTTTTTAAAATCAATCACCGACCACTATTGACCCGAATGGCCGTGGAACTCTTTTCGACGGACCAGAGTTTCCCTGTCGAAAAGGCCCGTAATGAATTGGGGTATCGCCCCCGCGTTGATTTCGATGAGGGATTGGAAAGAGTGGAGTCCTGGTTGCGAGAGACCGGAGCAATCACCAAACGACATGGAGGCTGATTAATCTGAGTAGATACTGATATTTGGTATTGCTATATCTTTTCTGGGTTGCCTATCGCCGCTCATACATCGAATTAGAGGGTCTGAATTCCCCAAAGCTGCCGCTGATAAGCGTTATCCAGGCTTCTCGAATTGGCTGTGACCTCAACCGATCGATGCAACACATGCGTTAAATCTCTCTGCCGGTGTTTCGTATTCTAATGTTTTACGGGGGCGCTCGTTTAGTTGTCGAGCAATGGCGTTGAGCTTTGCCTGAG